>ENA-OWPM01001433-OWPM01001433.1-human-gut-metagenome-genome-assembly--contig:-NODE-1433-length-19093-cov-78.345782_pt1 | contig 19093 bp, 16 predicted proteins | sample MGYA00248267_ERZ651852 | MGnify/ENA primary metagenome ERZ651852 (study PRJEB26924, sample SAMEA4378228) | human gut metagenome | biome: human gut; feature: human-associated habitat; material: faeces...
CATTCATATTTTCTACTTCTCTAGTATTAAAATTTGATAAGTCTAATTGTTCTAAGTTGAAACAATTGTAAAACATACTTTCCATAATTCTTTATCATTGTATTCAACTTCATGATTATTTAAAATGCATTTAACTAATGCCATATAAATTTTCCTTTCTTAAAAAACAAGCTTAATACTCCCCTAATTTAAAATATAGAGGAGTATTAATGAATACTTTTTAATAAAACAAATCGTCAATTGCTTTATCTAATTTACTTACAGGAATAATTTTGGCTTTTTTCTTATTCTTAAACAAAAGATAATAATTATCTACAAAAAACTGATAAAACTGATTATCAATTTTAAGTCCTTCTAATTTTGAACAAGCCCAAAACATATAATTTATAATCTTATCACCAGTAAATTTAAAACTAGATAAATCTAATTTTAAAAGGTTATAACAGCCAAAAAACATATATTCCAGTGATTTTACCCTGCTTATATTAAAGCTTGATAAATCTAGTTCTTTTAAACTTTTGCAATCCATAAACATGCAACTCATTTCACTTACATTGCTAGTATTGAAATTAGAAATATCTAAAAACTCTAATTTCTCGCAATTGCTAAACATTCCTAACATATATTTTGTATTGCAAGTATTGAAATTTGATAAATTCAATTTTTCAAGACTTCTACAATCTAAAAACATATTGTCCATATTAGTAACATTTTCAGTATTAAAGCTTGATAAATCTAATTCCTTCAAATCTTCGCAAAGCCAAAACATATCTTCCATGTTTTCTACTTTACTAGTATCGAAGTTTGACAAATTCAAACTTGAACCTTTAAATTCCATAAACATAGCAAAGCAAGATGTATTGCCCTTTGGATTAGTTACATTTACACCATTACCAATGTAGTGCAAATACTGTTTTTCTTTTGAGTGAGGACTTTTCCAAACTTCTTCAGCATCACAAATTTCAAATTCAGTGTTGTCGAATTCGACTTCACTACCATTTAAGTATTCTTTCACAAGTGCCATTTTAGATTTCCTTTCTTTAAAAACAGGTTTAACACTCCCCTAAATTAAAATATAGAGGAGCATTAGCAAATAATTATTAATAAAACAAATCATTAATTATTCTATCTAGTTTGCTGATAGAAATAATGTTCACTCTATTTCCAGTTTCCAATGATATACGATTAATTGAAAAAAATTGTAAATAATCAGAACAAACTTTTAATTTTTCTAACCCTTTGCAATTCCAAAAAATATCATCTATTTTTTTTGTATTATCAATGTAGAAACTAGATATATCTAGCTCTTTTAAGTTTTCACATTTTCCAAACATACCTTCCATGTTTATAACACTTTCAGTATTCAATTTGGAAATATCTAATAATTTTAAATTTTTACAGTTATAAAACATACATTCCATACTTATAACATTGCTAGTATTAAAATTTGAAAGATTTAATTGTTTGAGATTATCACAATTTTCAAACATTTCACTCATGTCTGTTACATCTTGCGTATTAAAATTTGATAAATTCAAATTAGTGCCTTTATAATCTTGAAACATTAATACACAAGAAGTATTTCCTTTGGGATTATGTACATCATTTCCCTCTCCGATGTAATGTAAATATTCATAATTTAAACAATGACAAATTTCAAACTCGGTATCGTCATATTCGACTGTATGACCATTTATAATATCATTTATAAGTGCCATAAAATTTATCCTTTCTTTTTTAACAAGTTTTTTAATAAAACAAATCTTCAACTGCTTTATCTAACTTGTTGACAGGAATGATATTTACATTTCCACATTTTTCAAATATAAAACTTTTATGGTTTGTAAAAAATTCTAAATAATTAGAATTAACTTTTACCTTTTCTAAACTTCTACAGCTTGAAAACATGTTTCTTATAGCATATTCTTCTTCATAAAATACAATATCACTATTAATATTAAATGAAGATACATCTATTTCTTCTAAACTATAGCAGTTATTAAACATATAACTCATATCAGTAACATTATGAGTACTAAAATTAGATAAATCTAATGTTTTTAAATTGCTACAATTAGAAAACAAGAAACCCATATCAGTAACATTGCTAGTATTAAATCCAGATATATCTATCTTCTTTAGAAGAATACAATTTTCAAACATTTCTCTTGTATCTTCTAGATTAGGAGTATAAAAATTTGATAAATCTAAAGTTTCAAGATTATAACACTCACTAAACATACCTGTCATATCTTTAACTTTCTCTGTATTAAAGCTAGAAACATCAATAGAATTTAATTCTCTACAACCTTTAAACATTCTATACATACTTTCTACATTACTAGTATTGAAATTAGATAAATTTAAAGACTTTAGATTATTGCAATCATGAAACATATAACTCATGTCAGAAACATTACTTGTATCAAAACTAGATACATCTAATAACCATAAATTATGACAATGTTCAAACATTGCCAACATATGAATGACCTTACTTGTATCAAAGCTTGACAAATCTAGACACTCTAGATTTTCACAGTATTGAAACATACAATCTATACTAGTAACATTACTTGTATCGAAATTACTTAAATCTAAATCCTCTAAATTAATACAATTATTAAACATGAAACTCATATTAGTAATTTCACATGTATTAAATTTAGATAAATCTAAATTAGTGCCTTCAAAGTCTTCAAACATTCTGTAGCAGGAAGTGTTACCTTTAGGGTTAGTAATATTAGAACCATCACCAACATAGTGTAAATACACATTTTTAGCTTCTTTTAATACTTCAAACTCAGCATCATTGTATTTAACTGCATTGCCATTCAAACTACTTGTAACTAATGCCATATAATTATCCTTTCTAAAAGCAGAATTCCTACTATATGCAAAAAACATACAATAGGAATTACTGATTTACTTAACAGTGGTACTCAATCTTTACAAGCCACATTTCTTTACCTTTCTTGGCTTGTTTTTTCTTGAGCCTCTGTTCTTCCTCTTGAATTCTATCTTCAAGAACTCCTTTCTTCTTATACAAACCATCTATCCTAGCTTGTTCAGTCTCTGGACGGAGATCTTTTCTACAAACTGGGCAATTGTTTGTATTTAAAAAACTTACTGCAAGTTTAGACTCACAGTTTTTGCAAGTAATGAGCTTACTTTTGTGATTAGCAAAGTAGAACCCTTTGCTTTTCTTAATTTTTTCGATAGTAGTATCGTATTGCTTCTTAAGGTCAATAAGCTTTTTGCTATTAACAGGACCACAATCCTTATATTTAACAGCAAGTTGGTCATACCAACCTTTATCGTGTTTTTCGATAAAATTCTTTGCTTCTTCTCTGGTATCTAAACAAACATTATCGTAAAATCTAATGTTTTGATTTAGACCTGTATGTCCTTCATCATCACCATTATAAATGACAATTTCGTCCATATCAGCAAATATTTCTCCTTTGCTTACTTTAGTACTATAGTCGTAAAATTCAACGGAATGTCCCATAATATTTCTTCCTTTCTAAAAAAACATAATTTCTATAATGCACAAAGGCATATAATAGGAATTATTATTAATATTGAAACTCACCATATACAAATCCTGCTTCATGTGCTTCTTCAATACTGTCAAAGCCATGTTGCAATGCAACGATTTCCATACATTCTTCAAGTGGCATAACACCATGGTTTGTCTCAACCATTTCACAAGGTTCTTCTGGAGTAGGACCATATTCCAGTAATAGAAATTGGTCCACACAAAAATTTGATGGATAGTAAGTGTAAACTTCTAATGTTGCATGGAATATATCATTTTCGTCCAATGACATAAAACGATTGTAAACAACAAGGAAATTGTCACTTACAAATATCTTTACGTTGTCAACATAAAGATAAAAAGAACAATTAATATGATTACTCCTAGAAACTTCAAAAAGCTCCTTTAAACCTTCTTTTTCAAATTCAATATTTTTCATTTTTCTTTTCCTTTCTTCTCAATCTTCCCTATACAAAATGTATTGAGAAGATTGAGAATTACAAGTGTTATATTTATACTTCTTTTTCTTTAAAAGAAATATTTTCTTTTAGAGATTTTGAAATCTTATCAAGTTCAAGTTGTTTTGGTCCATAAAAAACCTTGTCTGCTTTTAAATCATTTGGTATATTTTTAATATTTGAACCTGAAATTGCAACAAAATCTTTAACTTTTAAATTAGTAGGTAATTTTGTTACTGCTGTATTCTGTAAATTCAAACTTTCAACTACCAAATTAGCAGGAAGATCATTTATTTTTGTATTTGATAAATTCAAATAACAATCAAATACATTATTCAGCAACTTTTCTGGAATCCTTGCTATATTTGTATTTGATAGATCAATATTTTTTCCATCTACAACTTGTAAGTCTTTTGGTAAAGACCTCATTTTTGAACATCTTAAATCCAATGTTCGGTAAACAACGAAATTCTTTGGAATTTTCTTTAATGAAGATTCATAAGCATATAATTCTCCATTTAATATTAAATCCTCTGGAATTTCTTCAATTTTTGTTTTACTCATATTAAAATAGCCATTAATAACTAAATTCTTAGGTAAGGATTTGATTAATGTTTTATTTATTGTTAAAGCACCATCAATCACCATATTATCGTTTAATTCAGTAATCAATGTATCTTCTAAATATAAGTCCTTAACGGAAATTAAGTTTTTAGGCAGCTCTTTAATATGAGTACTTCTTAAATCCAAACTACCATTAACTGCCAAATCATTTGGTAAAGATTTAATAGCTGTACCATCTGCCCTAAAATCTTTCTCAACAATTAAGCCTTTAGGTAATTCTTTAATTGCAGAATCTGACAAAATCAAATTACCCTTAACATTAAGATTTTCTGGTAATATTTCAATTTCTGAAAATGGTGCAAAAATATTACCACCAATTGAAATATCATTTGGTAAAGATTTAATAGCTGTACCATCTACCCTAAAATCTTTCTCAACAATTAAACCTTTAGGCAATTCTTTAATTGCAGAACTTGACAAAATCAAATCACCCTTTATTTTAAGGTTTTCTGGTAATATTTCAATTTCTGAAAATGGAGCATAAATATCACCACCAATTGAAATATCGTCTGGTAAAGTCTTAATTTTCACATTTTTGCATAGTAAATTACCTTCAATGGTTAAGTTCTTAGGCAATTCTTTAAGTTTATAGCAATTAGATATATTTAAATCGCCTTTAATAGTTAAATCATCTGGCAATTTAGTAATCTGAGATTTGTATAAACTTAAACCACCATTAATAGTAAAACCATCTGGTAGAGTTTTAATATTAGAACCAGCTAAATCAACAAAACCTCCAACAGTAAAGTTATTGGATATTTTTTTTATATTAGCACATCTTAAACTAATATTTTCTCCAACTTTTAATTTAGTTGGTAGTTCGGTAAGTGTTTTACCTTCAACCCAATTAAGATTTTTTTCTACTATTAAAGTAACAGGATACTTTTTTGTCTTTACATATTTGTGATGGCTATAACCTTCACTATCATTTTCTAACAAACAATTTCCTTTTACTTCCAAGAATTCTGGAAAGATTTCGACTGGAGCTGCATCTAATTTAAAATCACCTAATACAACAAGTTTTTTAGGTAAAACTTTGATGTCCCACCAAATATCAGACAAGTCAAGATTTCCATCAACCTGTATTTCCTTTGGTACTACTTCAGCACCAATATAATTGTTGTTTTCATCCAAATGATTATTAACATACCTAATAATCTTTTGTGCCTCTGTTGGAGATAAAATACTTTTTCCTTTAAAAGATTTAAAAGAAATAGCTTTTTTCCCTTCTGTTTCAAGATATTCATTAAATAGAATATCATTATTAATCAAAACTCTCTTGTTGCTAATCACTCTTTGAATTACTAAATTGAGTTCAGAAATATCAGCAGCAACAGTAGTTTTCTTAATAATTTTATGAGCAGTATTTTTTTTAATTTTATACTGCTTTAATTCAAAAGCTAAAGGATTTCTTCCAAAAGTCTTAAGGGCTTCCCAATGTACATATTTAATACTTAAGTAAGTACCATCTTCAAAAGGAAGACATACTTCTTCATGATTCAATAGCTTATAAGCCACCAATCTAAAGTCAATATCTTCGACCCTCATCATTTTTATTCTAACTGGAACTGGTATAATTGTTTTCATATTTTTTCCTTTCTTTTAAAAAATAAGCACTTAAGAACATAATGCAAAAGTGCTTATTTTACTTGTTTTTTTACTTCAATATTACGAAGAACAATCACAAGGACTGTTCTTCATAATTGCCAGTAGCAATGTTGAAGTGCATAAGAACAACATTGATGTCATTCTTTGATAGCACTTTGATTGCTTCGATGAGAACTGGAGTAAGACCAGTAACATACAAAGCTATATTTTTTGCATTGCTATTAGCATTGATCCAACTCTGGACCTGTTGGTCAAGGGCTGGATAATCGAATGGGTTAGCGACTACATTAGGAAAAATGTAGTCAACAACTGGCATTGGATGTCTGCCTTGGCAGAGACCAATGCTTAATTTATCAGTTGACATAATAAATCTTCCTTTCCTTACCTCTTGTCAGCGAGGTTTAATAACTATTATTCACCATAATGACTATAGAAGTGGGACTTAATCTCACTCATTGAGTGTCCCACACAATATTCCTTAGCTACTCTACCATTGTTCATAAAAACAACGGTTTCGCCCATTGTATCTCTGCCACAAATAGGACAATTACAATGAACATAATCTAGAGGAATAGGAATATCTGCTGGTGTTGGTGTTTTAGGAACTGTATTAGTTCCTTTTCTTTTTAAGAAATTAAACATATTGGTGTCTCCTTTCTTAACCTCTGATACATTCCTGCATTTTAGCAAGAATGTAACAGATTTCCTTGTCAGAAGAATATCTGACTTTTTCGACAACTGCATTGTAGTCGTCTTTTAGCCAAGCACCGTATTCGTCATGGTAGATGAATACGAATTCACCTTCAACACCAAAATAGCATTGATATTGAAGACCAGTGTGAACTAGCATTTTAGCTAGTTCATAAGAGATTCTACCTTCAGAATCCCTTTTTGTTTGGATGTTTTCAAGGAACTCATTAAAAGTTTCCTTGAAATTAAAGCCATTGTTATTGTTCTTTGTTGTTTTTTTCATTTTTAAGATCCTTTCATTGCTCCCCATCCTTCACTGGGTAAGCATTAAAATTACTTTACCCAATTATGGGAAGGTACTGAAGGATACCTATTTTTTTAATAATCTAAGTGGTCCAGAGGACCATCTGAACATTAAAGTTCAGATGGTGAACACTCTAACTCACCATAATAGCCATAGTTATCCTGGTAAGTTGGAGCTTCCTCCATGCCATGGTAGTAAGAGTAGTCTTCAAACTCTCCTGCTACTTTAACAGTAGTGTTAACCTCCTGTTCGTTTAGATTATTGTTGTTGAGGTTAGTTTTTTTCATAACTAACTCTCCTTTCTGCCTTTCGGCTTGAAATTTTTATTATTTTTCATTTTTTATTTTTTTACATAAAATTTTTGCATAAAAAAAGACCACACTTATAGAACTGAAATAAGTTCATAAATGTAGTCTAATAATATATAAAAACAATATAAATAATTAGTATCGTTACAAACCAATTATAAATATTGTAGATATACCTAAATAGATTATTTTAAAATAGTCAAAAAGACTAATATAAAACATCTAATAAATTAGAACCATTTCGCAATAGCTCTCATTACTTAAAACTTAATTTAAGTAAAAAAGATAAAAACATATTTGTAATTATCTTTTAAATAAAATTCACTTTACAATATCCTTTTTAAAAAATAGCATAAAGTAAAAAGTGACGAAATCTAAAAATTAGATTTAAATAAAAATTTATTACATGATTATTATACAATATTATAAATCACAAGTCAACACATTTTTGTTATTTAGTGTACTATTTTTTAAAAAATTATGCATAATCACTCTCTTTGTATCCTAGTACCTTATCTATGTTTTCTCTAAGCAAAATATATTCATCTGAGGACAGAACATTTTTATGTGTTTTAATAAGATACAATAGATAATTCGGCTCAACTTCTATTCTTAGAATTTTCTTAGAAATCTCTTTAGGAGGAACTTTTCCTCTAAAAATATAGTTTTTGTATTCTTTTGAGGTAGGAAGATCTAATAATCTTCCCATAATACTACTATTAAGTCCATATTTGTGAAGAATTCTTAGCATTGTTTTTACTGAAACAGTTTCCATAATTTTTCACCAACTTTTTCTAAAATCTAAAATATGTTTGTTACCTTCTCTTACATTTCTATTATAGCACACTTGATATTATAATTGTTATGATATGCAATATATTTTTTAGTATATTTCTAGTAGCTTTTCTATATAGATAATTTAGAGAAAAATTTAATATTTTTAAAATTATGCAATTTGTTTATAATAGCCAAAAATTTTATAATAATTCCTACACTAAACAAGTTATATAATTGTAGATTTATATTAAGTAAAGTGTTATTATTAAGATAATTACCTTACGCCATGAACCACCTTAGCAGCGAGGACAGAGAGTTTTACAGAAAATATTTTTAATAAGTAGGTAAATTTATGATTAAGTCAATTTCAAAAACAATAAAAAATTCTAAAACCTTTATTAAGCCAAATGAAGATTATTATATTAATGACAATTATAATAATATATATGTATTGACTGATGGAGTATCTAGAGACAAAGAAAATGGACTTTATCCAGTAAATAGTCCTTCACAGAAAGTATCTGTTATTTTTTCAAATTATGTTCATAATTTTTTATTAAAAAACATTCAAAAATATGATAATAAAGAAAATTTATTATATGAAACAATGGTGAAAGGAAATGAAGAAATTTCTAAATTTAATATTAATTATTTAGGTGATTTTCTACCTGGAACAGTAGGAATAATTGCTATTATTTATAATAATATTTTTTACTATTCATATATAGGAGATTGTTTTGGATTAGCTATCACAAACACAAAAAAACATTTATTTACAAAATGTCAAACAGAATTAGTCCATAAACATATAAAAGAATTTTCAGCTTTCGAAATTAGAAATATTATATGTAACAACATTAATCACCCATATTCATATGGAGTTTTTAATGGTGATATTAGAGCAAAAGATTTTATAATTACAGGTAAATTATCATTAGATAATATAAAGACTATATTGTTATATTCAGATGGATTTGAAAATTTTATAAAAACTAAAACTATTAAAGAACTAATATCTTTAAATGTTGAAGAATTAAACTTTAACACAAATTACTTTTGTGATGATGATAAAACTATAATAAAAATTGCAATTAAGGAATAAAATGAAAACTCTAAAAAAACTATTTTTTTCAATAATCATATTTGGATTCTGCTATTCTTTTGAGAAAGTATTATTTGGAATTCTTTATTATATTTCAGTAGGATTACCACCAAATATGATTAGCAAAACAATATTTGCTTCTATAACAGGTTCAATAAATAATATATATCCAAATGTACTTTCCATAATTATTTTATATGTAATACAATCAATTACAGAACTAATATTATTTTCAGTTTTTACAAGTTATGTTTTTGCTTATTTATTAAATAGAAATCCTAAAATTATTTTTCCAGATAAACTTGTAATTAGGCATAGAACAAGTGAGGGATTAAAAGGAAAAATATATTTATGCGTAATGATAGGAAATAAAAGTAAAATTAAAATACATAATATTTCTTGTACATTAAGTTGTTATTATATACAAGAGAATGATCCTAAAAAAGCAAATGGAGAATTTAAAATGATAAAAGAACAACCTTCTATTGATAATTATTTTAGATTTTCCTATGAATTGGATAACTTTCCTAAAAAGATTATCAAAGACTACATTGCAAATAATGAATTAGGAAATAAATATGATGTTATAAAAATATATTTAAAAGGAAATACAAATACAATAGGAAATAATTTTTTGCTAGAAAAAACATATAAACTCAAAGATATTGTAATAGCTGAAAATTATATAGATTTAAAATATGACTTCACCAACATATTTACTGGAAAGCCTATGTTTAAAAAAGTTAAATGGAAGTATATTAAAAAAATTGAAAACATCAGTAAAGAGCAAAAACAATTAATAAAAAAAGAATTATGGAAAATTGCAAATAGTGATTAATATTTTAACAGTGAACTACCCCATGCCTTTATGGCTTGGGGCTTTACAGGACCATCTTATAAAAAAATCTCCCCTACTCAGCTTATAGTCAGCCGAATAGAGGAGAAATTTTATGTAACTGAAAAATTAAAATTTAAATTCAGTTATGATTAATGAGCATCACCAGTTAGATACCAGTCATCATACATTGAGCCTTCAATGTTAATATTAGTACTATTATCACAAGTACTAATAGCACCTGCTGGAGTCCAAGAATATGAAGCCACAATTGAAATATTGTAATCACCATTCTTATACCAAATAGGAATAAAATGAATTCTACTATCTTCTTTGTGGTTAGTTAGGATAGAAGCTGATTGATCATTCATAGGTAAATTAAAATTGAATAAGTTAGTACTTAAAACATTTCTTTCTAGTGTGTTACATGTATATTGAGTGTTACCATTATCATCAGTAAATTTCTTATCCATATACATAAATTCTGGATAATAAGCAGAAGCCATCTGAATACCAGTAGTAGCATTAGATAATTTATCAGCTTTTTCTTCTTCTGTTAAATTATCAAAGTTACTATTATAGACACCATTTTCAGCATAGAAAGAGGAAATTCTAGGATTGTATTTTAGGCTAAATCCATAGCCAGAACGCATAGTCCAATTACCATTATCATCTCTTTCAACAGTAGGTGAATTTTTATCTGGAGTAATAATAGTTTCAGAATGAGAACTGTTCTTACTTAACTTAGCAGTACTCTTTAAACTAGCAGTAGTAAAATCAGAAATATTAAACTTACCAATAGTTTGACCATAAGTATGCTTAATGAACTTATTATTGGTTGAGTCAAATGACCATTCGGACCAAATAGCTTGATTGTTGTAATTATTCAAACTAGCGTCTCTTGGAGTAATATAGTCAAAAGATTTGCCAATATTCTTTTCAACATAACCATCTTCAGAAGTTTCTTCATACTTAGTACTAGGAGTATTCTTAGCTACATAATCTTCCCTAGGAACTAAACAATCTAGACTAGTAATGATATAAGGAGTACCATCATCATTCTTCTTTTCAAGGCTAGGTCTTCCTTCAGAAATATTAGTAGTATTATCTGAATAATCAGCTTCAAATAACTCTTTATTTTCATTTATAGTAGCTATCCAATAAATATAAGAAGTTTTCTTTTCTTTTGGAACATGCCATTTGAAATAAACCAAGTTAGAAGCGAAAGGCTCTCCCTTTTTACAAGCAGGAATGACAACTTCCTTTTGTTCTTGATAACAAAGAACACCAATACCAGCTTGTTCACCTGCAAAAGCCTTGAAAGTAACTTTTACATGATCATTTGGAAGAACAGCTTCAGTAGTAGTTTTATTATAAACCATAACAGAAGTAACTACATCATAGTCATTATAATAAGAAACATTAGGTTTTATTGGTTCGATAGAAAGGTCAAGAACTTTTCTAACTTCAACAGTAACTTTATCTTCGTTATCGTTAGGGTTAGCTTCACTACCTCTACCTGTCCAGTTAATACGAACTGCTAGGTCTTTAACAAATAAATCAGTATCAGCAGTAACCTCAATTACACCAGTTTGTGAACCATTAGCAGGAATATCTTCAGCTAAGAAATAATGTTCTAAGTAAATATCGTCACCATAAAGAACATCAATAGGTGGATTATAAGCTCTACCCTTGTTCTTATTAGTGAAAGTAGCTTTAATATAGAACTGTTGTCCTTTGTTAGCATAATAATACTTACCATCAGTTTTATTTACTGGAAGTTTGTTAGTACATTTAGAGTCAGTGTAAAGTCCATCAATTTTAACTGAGAAATCAAGCCATTCTTTAGGTTGTAAAGTTGTAGTAGCTACATTATCACTAGTAACAACTTCATCATTCCTATTGTTATAATTGATACGAGCAATTACTTTACGAGGGTCAATATTCCACTTATAGTCATAAATAACCCTAACAGTTTTTTCACCATTATTGTTAAATGAAAGTTTTTGGCTATAAACAGATTTACCATCAATTAAAATTTCACAAAGAGCAGATTTAGTATCAGCAACTTTATTTTTGAAAGTAACATCGAAAGAACCAATCTGATTTTCGTAAACTTTACCTTCAGTATTAGTGTTAACAGGTTTCTTATTTACTGGTACACCATTTGTAATATCTACACATTCAAACTTTTCACCGTTATCTTTAGTTTCACCATAATAATTCTTATCAACATTTTTAATTTCAGTTGTAAAATCATCACGAGATAAGTTGTCGAAATCAAAATGTGCAGAATTTAACGAATTATTCAAATTTTTAGTAATTGAAATAATTTTTGGTTTATATTTTTTTGGTATATAATAATTACCATTATTATCTTTAATACCAAGTTCGGTAACAGTATAATCAATAATCTCGTTATTAATATTATATACAGGTAAATAAGTTTTACCAGATTTCATTGAAGGATAAGCATAACCTCTATCATTTGTAACAACATTTTCATTATAAACATCATTATCAGTAATATTAAACCAAATATCTTTAATTAAATTATCAAAAGCATTCTTTTTAATATTAATAAAGCCTATACGTAAATGATCGTCAAGATATACAGTAGCATCTTTTTCATTAACATAAATACTACTTTGTGGGGTAGGTGCATAATATCTTTTTGGAACATCTAATTGTTCAATTAGATATTCTATTCTATTACCATTAGTATCATAACCAGGTAAATATGTATATTTTACAAATAGATTATTTTTATCAATTACTTTAACAATTTTATTACTTTGATTTTTATATTCTGACAATGAAACTGTACTATCTTCTTTGAATAATTTATCATTATTTGATTTTAAAGAATATTTTTTACCATCAAAATATTCTTTTCTTACATAAACAGTAATATTTCCATATTTCTGTCTAAGAAGTTTTGGAGTAGGAACTTTATTAATAACTTTAGTAGTTTCACTAGTTTTAGTAAAATTATTAAAGTTATCAGTAGGTATTAATGCTTCATCATTATTATCAACAACAAAGCATTCATTATCAGTATTACTGTCAGTATCGTTAGTTTCAAATGATTTACCATATATTTTTTGATAATTACTCTTTAAAGTTAAGCCAAAATTCATAGAATATTTAACTAAACATTGAATATCATTTAAGAATACTCTTATATGAACTTGCTCATTATTATCTTTATAAACTTTGACAACAATTCCATCCAAAGAGTCTTTATAATACTGAGTAAAATCGAAATTTGAAGTAACATTCTTTATTTCAGTAACAGTTGCAGAACCATCACTATTTTTCTTCAAATAATAATAGTTTGTTATATTCTTTGAAGGTACAGGAATGGAGTAATTTTCTTTATTTGAAGAACCAACTTTAATATTACCACTATGAGTAGCTAATAGAGTTTTTGTTGACTTTAATTTATAAGAAGTTGTATCACTACCTATGCCATAATCTAATTTTAATAACCCTGCTGAAAGAAATTTTGTTGTTGTTGCTTTTTCTAAAACAGGACTAATATCTCCAAATGAAGTTGTTAGATAATATGTCATATCTTTTTCATTAGGAACATTACTAAAAACATAACGAATATGGTTCTGAGCAACTATTTTCTTATATGGTGTTAAAGTAACTTTATCATTATTACTATTAACTACTACTAACTGTAATTCCCTTTCATTAATAGAATTGGAGTTTAATCTGCTATATAAATCAGCTCCACCTTTAGTAGTGTCATTAACATCAACAGCTAAATTAATTTTATCGTACTGAGGAACTGTTCTAGTTAAAGTAATACTATCTGTTGTAAAAGCTTGACTGATAGTGTCCTGTAATACCTGCTTAGGAGTACTAGTAAAGTTTTCATAAATTTCTTTAAATGCATTTGTTAATTCATTTGAGTCTTTACCAGATTTGTTGTAGGTATTATATGCATTTATTTTAGTAGTATTATTTAAATCATCTATAGGATATTTCACACCAGAAATTTCACCCATTGCAGATTTACATTTATTAGCAGTGTCTGTATCAGCAACAAATTCAAGAATAGTATAAATAGGAACATCTGGATTTTGAATTCTAACAAATTTAGCTGCTTCAACACCTTCATGACCCACAGTAGGAGCACCATCAGAAATGAAAATAACAGCAGTTTTTCTATCATTACTCTTAATCTTCTGTAATACAGAATTAGTAGCATTCATACCAACATCATAATGGGTATTACCTTCTGTTTCAGTATTAGATAAATATTTCTCAATATTATCTAAATTATTGGTTAGCATATAGTCTTTATCAATATTAAAAGTATATGTTTCATTACCTTTACTATCAGTTGAAGAAGACTTTATTTTTGCTGAATCACCATTAGAACCATTCATTATATCAGTATGGCTTTTGTCAGAGAAATTAATAATACCAACTTTATTATCTGCTTCTTTATCAGATAGAATAGCTTTAGACATATTGTAAACAGTAGAATACTGGTCATACATCTTAGAACGAGAAGCACTGTTAGCTTCATTCATAGAACCAGTTTTATCAAGAACAAATAAGAAATTATAAGAAGTTTTGTTGTCACCATAAGTATAATCAACATTAACTTCAGCATTTTTCATTTCATTCTTATTTGTCCATTTAGCTGATTTATTAAGAATAGAAGTATTATTTGCTTTTTCTGTATCTGTACTGTCATAATTTTCAGTACCAGATTTAGTAGCATTTTTCTTTTCTTCATCGGACCAACGACTATCAAAAGCGTTTCCACTATTAGTAAAATCAGTAATAGAACCATTCATAAAGTTTTGGAAATTTTTATCAAGTTTATTACTCTTAACTTCTAGTGCTTTACTTTCAACATTTTCAAGTACACCATAATACAATGGATTGTACATTCTTTGCACTGCTGATTTGAAAATATTGGAAATACCATTAACTTTTAGATTATCACTTAATAGTGTTTTTGAATAACCTAGTTTAAGCTTAACTGCATCAGAATAATCGGTTTTATCAGTACCAAATACATTAGGAACATAGTCACCTTTTTTATCAATATGATTAGTTAAAGAATAATCTGAGAAATTAGGTAAGGTATTAAAGCCATCTGTTAGCATTGTTTGAGTAGTGTTGTCATAACCCTTATACTCTGGAGCTTTAGACCAGTTGAAGTTTTTGAACTTGTTACATTCATAGAAAGCACGAATACCAATTTCATAAAGTTTAGTACCATTATAAGTAACTGATTCAAGTGTTGGATTATATGCAAAAGCATAGTTTGCTATAGATTTTACATTTGAATTTAATGCGAAATCCTTTACACCACTTGCAGATGGTAGTAAATAGAATTTACTAAAATTTTTGCTATAAAGAGAAGTAGTTTTTAGTACTGTATCTTCAACTACTTTAAAATACTCATTACCATCAGCAACAGCAATAGTTTTTAAATTAGTACATTTGTCAATAGGACCTGCACAAACAGTAGAATCTTGACCATTTTTCATATAAAGAAAACTTTCTAAATTTTTATTTAAAGTAAGTTTTTCTAAATTTCCACAATTATAAAAACTTCTATATTCAAAAGAAGTGATATTGTAATTTCTAACATACAATTTATTTGTTGTTGCAGAGCCTGTACTTGTTTGAGGTGTAGTGTAGGTAATATCATATTTTTCATTTTGATTAGCATTAGGAACAGAATAATCTGTAACATAGTTATTTAATAAAGAATTATTACCATAAGTAAAATTATATACATTAGCACCAGAAATATAGTTCAAAGTAATACTACTATAAATATTTCCATTAGAATTTCTAAGAAGTCCTTTATCATTATTATACACTAAATCACCAACATGTACTGATAGATTAGTAGCATAATTAGGGACATCTTTAAAGGAAATATAATAGCCACCATAAATACTAGTAGTTTTTTTGGTGTTTGGTTCTGGATAATAACATTCGCCAGTGTCTTTATCATACAAATAAATTTCTTTATTAGTTAAATAAGAATTATAATTAGCTAAAGACTTATTACCTAAACTACTTAGTGTATGAATATACATTTTCACATTTTTATGAATAGAATGTTTAGCAGGATAAGATAATAATTTTAAATTACCATTATAATTATGAGAAGTATTAGATTCTGCCTCACTCTGATTACTGACATTAAAAAGAACACCATCTTTAGTTATAAAATTTTTAATAAATTTAGTTTTATAACTATTTGTACTATTAGTATCTTTTAATTTCCTTGCTTTAGCAACTTCAAATTCAGTTAAATCATAGCAATTAATAAATGCAAAATCTTCAATATTTAAACTATCATATGAACCAATATAAATACTCTTAATTCCACTTGCTCTTTCAAATGCTCTTGAGCCTATTTTTGTAACTGAACTAGGAATGATAATTCTACCATTGCCAAATACTTTATTCCATTTGGCTTTTCCAATTTTATAGTCACTTACTTTATCATTATCATAAGCTTTACAATCTACAAAAGAACTTGCAGCAATTTCAGTAACTGTATATGTTACACTACCATATTGAATAGTAGAAGGAATTTTAAATGATTTTGTTGGATTTCCTTTTGCAGTAGAAAGATCACTTTCTTTAACATATCCAATGATAGAACAATTTTTTCCACCAGTTAATGAATATTTTAAACCTGTAGTATTTCCAACATAATAATCACTTTCCTTTGAAACACTTTCACGAATATCTACATCGTCTTCAGATTTAGCAATATCATCAATACCATTACCATCTCTATCTTTGGCATTATTTAAAAAACTATTTTCACTTAGTTCAACTTTAAATTTTATAACATTACCGTCATATAGATTGTATGCAGTTCTGATACCATAATTATCATTACAACAAATTCTATTATTAGTTACAATCACTCTTATATTATTTCCGTAAGGTCTATTAGAACTATTATTATCTAATTTACTACCAGTAATATAGATGCCTGTACCATTATTATGTAAATGTCCATTACATATTTCTTTTGTTGTATCTGTGTCAGTTGCACAATATTCTGCTGAGGTGCAATCAAAGATTTTTGCTAAGAAATCATCACTAGATAATGAGCCATATTTTCCTGTTGGTACATCTTTGCCATCAACTTCTTTAGTTTGAATATAATTTGGAACAAACTTAATACCAAATTGTTCATCCTTGTTATTTTCATCTGGCACTGTATTTAAAATACCTGTTTTTGAAATATTAATATTTTTAACTGCACCACTAATTAAAATACCTCTACCTGAACAATTTTTAATTGTTGAATTGCTAATTGTAGTACCACTATATACTGCCATATCTGGATTAGCTGTTACATCAGTTGATCCACTAATTCTAATACCAACAGTTTTTTTATTACCATCAATTTGGGCATTATTAATTGTAATATCATTACTATTCATAATACTAATGCCATATGTTGAACTAGTATTGTTTAAATTAAAATTACTGATTAAATTATTAGAATTTTTAGCAGCATTGGATATATACATTACAGATTCATTATCAGGTGTTGATAAATTAGATACAGTATTATTTATAAATTTTGAATTTGCAATTTCAGAACAGCTATATACCCTTTTAATATTACCTTCAAAATGAAGTGCTGAAAAAGCAAGGTTAGTAGAATTGTTTGCATAGATATAGGAACTATTATAATATTTAGTACTACCATTTGTGCTAAAATCAATATTTCTAACAACTATATTGTTTGAACTTGTTTTAGTCTCAGTATCAGAAACAACATTAATTACATTAGTTGCATCAGTATTACCAGTTTTTATAAATTTAGCTCTATTATCATCATCAGCACTTTGAATGCAAACATTCTTTGAACCATTAATAGTAAATCGGCCTTGTGTTCGGTTTCCTTCATTATCTTTTCCAGTGCTAAAATTGATAGTACCATTAACTTCAATAAAAGTATTGCTTGGAACTGATAAAGCCTTGGTTAAAGTCAATGTGTCTTTAGGATTTTCATTAATAGGAACAACATGCAAAATATTATCAGCATCATCTTCCCTTATTTTTGAAAATGCTTCTGCTAAATCATCTTGATCTGCAACACAATCAGAATAAGGTTGCACATTACCACCATATAGTTTAACTACTTCTTCATATGATTTTCCATACCAAGAAGTATCATAAGAAGCTTCTGTTTTTTTGGTGTTAGTTTGTGCTGCACTAATTTTATTTGTATTTGTTATACTGCCGACTGCTAAGGACGATAGTGCGATCATACCAGATAAAGCAAAAGCAGTTATTTTTTCAACAATCCTTTTGGGTGTCAAAGCTATTACCTCCTTTATTAATTAAAGATTGTTTTTTTATTTTGCCTATGAAAAAATTTGGAACAACACTCACTATAACACACTATTCAATTTTCTTATGGAAGTACACATACAAACATATGTTCTCCCACACAATAATTATAGCATTTTTGTTTCAAATAGTCAACAACACGGCACTACATCTTGTGGTTATTTTGAATTTTTTCTATATTTAGGCACTAATACTTTTGAAAACAAAAAAAGCAGTACAGAAAAATCTGTACTGCCTATATCTAAAATTATTTTCACTTATCTCCTATACTCTTTTAACCATAAATTCCGAAATCTATCTCTGAAATGTACTATTTTATATTTTTAGAGCATTCTTCGTACCATTCCTCTACCAACTCAAATACATCTTTATCTCTCACTTCGGTCACATTTTCATAGTTATAATTTGAATGAAAAGATTTATAAGATTGGTCCTGTAAAACCCCATTCCTTTATGGAGTGGGGATAAACAGG
>ENA-OWPM01001438-OWPM01001438.1-human-gut-metagenome-genome-assembly--contig:-NODE-1438-length-19066-cov-32.845668_pt1 | contig 19066 bp, 18 predicted proteins | sample MGYA00248267_ERZ651852 | MGnify/ENA primary metagenome ERZ651852 (study PRJEB26924, sample SAMEA4378228) | human gut metagenome | biome: human gut; feature: human-associated habitat; material: faeces...
TAACCACTGGCATGAATGTTCTCGTTGCCACGACAAAAAGGACGAAGCGGCTCACAGCACCAGCGAGTGGATCATTGACACGGCAGCTACCGAAACCGCAGAAGGCGCTAAGCATAAGGAATGCACCGTCTGCAAGAAGGTTCTTGAAACCGCAACGATCCCCGCAACAGGCAGCAGCCATACCAATAGCTACGGCGTATACGTTGGAATGACATATACGGCAGGAAATTTAATATACCAGATTACATCAATTGATACTGCAACAGTAGGACAATCAAAGGTTATTGGTGTAGTAGCTGCTAAAAAGAATAAAATAAAGAAAGTTACAATTCCGGACAGAGCAGATTGTAAGGGATATAGATTAAATGTAACAACAATTGGTAACAATGCGTTTGCCGGCTGCAAGGCCCTTGAGAAGCTTACAATAGGTAACAAGGTAACTGTTATCGGAAAAAATGCATTTAAGAACTGCTCAAAACTTGAAACAGTAGTAATTGGAAAAGCAGTTAAGACAATAAGTTCTAAGGCATTTATAGGAGATAACAAGATTAAGAAGATTACATTCAAAGGTGACAAACTTAAGACTGTAAAGAAGAATGCATTTAGCAAGAAAGCAAAGAAAAATATTAAGTCTAAGAAGACTAAACTTAAAGGAAATAAGAAAGCCATTAAGTTGTTTAAGAAGAAACTTAAAATTAAATAATTAAAAAGTAATTAAAGAGGCTAGCTTTTCAAGAGTTGGACATGTCATGTATGTCTTGTATTCTGCGAAAAGGTAGCCTCTAATAAGTTTATTAAGAGGGAGATAGTGTGAAAGAAAGTAGAAACAAGCCATAAATTGGCGCACTTGAATAAGCTGTCTAAGGCAGGCAACTTTTTTGAAGTGTTATAGAGTTAAAAAAATAGATTAAGAAGCTAATGGCTTATCAGGTGGAAGTGTTCCTTCACGTTGTAATAGCTTCTTTGCCTGTCTGATAGCTTTTGCCTTTTGTTTTTCAACAAGAGCTACAGGCATATCGATTTTATAAAGATTGCTCGGATTCCACTCCTCACCGGTAGACAGCATCTGGTAGATGGCAGTAAGAATCATACGGGCAATAGCGATAATGGCTCTTTTCTTGCCACGACGTTTAACTAGAGCTTCATATTTCTTTTTGTAGTAAGGAGATTTGTCAGATTTTACGGCTGCATGAGCACATTGTACTAATGCAGGCTTGAGGTAGACACCAGCACGCGTAATCCAGACAGATTTCTTCTTACCAGCAGATTCATTGCTGCCAGGTGTTAAACCAGCCCAGCAACATAAACGTTTGGAACCCGAGAACTGAGACATATCCGTACCGATTTCGGAGATGATAGTGATTGCACTATCACGTTTGACACCCGGAATGGTACAGAGGAACCGGACAGCATTTTCAAAATCAGGATTAGAAGAAATCATATTTTCTATCATTTTATCAACATCATTGATTTCGGCTGTGATATAATCCATGTGTGCGCGAACAAGACGCATACGGTATTTTTGGGTATCAGTCATCTGATATCCTTCGACGGATTCTATAACAGCATCTTCTTTGGATTTGAGGTTTCTAAGAAGTTTAGATGCGATTTCTTCGTGGTTAATGGATGTCCCCGATTGATCAAGCAGATAGTCAATAATGGACGTGGATGACTTCCCAAAGATATCGGAAACAACAGAATCTAATGCAACATTACAAACAGTAAGAGCATTCTGATATCTATTCTTTTCACTTGAACGACAGGAAACGAGCTTGTAACGATAGCGGGTGTATTCCCTCAGAATACGGACTGCCTTGCAAGGAATATAACTGCCTTTGACAAGCCCAAGACGGAACAAGTCTCCAATCCATTTAGAATCTTTGGTATCATCTTTGTTGCCTTTTACAGCCTTTACCCATTTGGGATTGGCAATGACAACATTGATTTCATCTTCCAGAATATTAAAGACAGGAATCCGGTATTTTCCTGTGGATTCCATACAGACATCAAGGCAGTCGTTGTCGAGAAGCCATTGACTGAACTGCCACACAATTATATTGGATATTCGAGGAGGAAGATGAATAGAGATTTACGAATAAATGGATAAAAATTATCAATAAAGAACTTCTTTCCATACACGAAAAGTGGTTGAGCAGAATTATAAAAAATCCAAAAATAGCATAGGTTAAGAAGTCAGTTGTAGTAGAAATAGGTTGGGACCCCGTGTCCCAACCTTTCCTTTTTGCACATCAACCAAATAATTTAAACCACAATATGGTTTATTATCCTAAATCCCATCCACGATAGAATTCGACATCGACACACCGCAATAGTAAAATATAACCATAAAGTTTGAGAGCAACAGGCCTTAAAACTTTAAATCAAAAATAAATAAATGCCTTATTGAGAACAGTAGTTTAAGAACTGACTGTTTTTCAATAGGGCATTTTTTATTGCAAAAATGGAGGTGTCTTATGAAAAGTGAAAGCATTTTAGTTGTTCCACCATAAGAGTGAAACAGAGCATAAATGAGAACCTCTCCCTTTATTTGTTAGAGGGGCTTGGCGATTATTAATCAGGTACTTAAATAAAAATTTTCTTGTCCAATGAGAATACACAACTTATCGCATAATATCATAACTAATCACAAAAGTTGGACCGAATTTGGTCCAAAGTTAGTCCAGATAAAATGGACCAACTTTAAAAGAAGAGTTTGCTTAATTCTTTGTTAATAACTAAATTAGATTGCTATGAAATATTTATTAAATATTAAAATAATGAAATAAAAATGTATGCGAATAAGAGAACAACGTTCTATTAATAAAATATTTTATAGCAGTTCAAAAATTAGGATGTACGAATTAATGTCTAAATAAAAAATATTGTACTATTTAAAAGATAAAAATATAAGACTCGCACCACTGGTGCGAGAAATTAATTAAAGAAGAGGATATTTGTACCATAGTAGATGAAATTTTCTTATATGGTACAGATAGAGATTTTGTCTGGCTTAAATAAGAAGAAATCTGTACCATATATATGAAAATAACCATATATGGTACAAAAGTGGGTAAGTTGAGTGATAGCAAGCTGGATATGTGTACCATATAGAAGAAAATATAATTGTGTGGTACATATTGGTTTAAAAGAATTTGGCTAAAATAGAAAAGTATAGAGAATACTAGAAAAATAAATAAAACACTAGGTTAGTGAAAAATAATCTTGTTTTTTTAGGTTTATATCATGATATAATAAATGTGAGTGGAAGAACAAAATTGAAGTGAATATATGACATTCAATAGAAATCGGGAATAAAAATTTTAGAAAATAAAAAATAATAAAAGGAGGGATGTTGTGCAGAATGATAATTGCATAGTAGGAGATAATGTGGAACTGTGTTCATTAAACAGCGAAAATCGAGATGAGTATTTAAAAGTATTCAAAATTGCATTCAATTTTGCAGAACTGTTTTCCACGTCTGAAGAACTTTGGAGAACAATGAGTGGAATGATTAGGACAGATTCAGACAGAATAGTCAGATTTGCTATTAAAAATAGTAATGACAAAAGAAGCTGTGGTTACATTAATTATGAATTTGAAAAAGATATGCCAAGTATTGATATAGCAATAGAATCCAAATATAGAAATAACGGATATGGATACGAGGTTGCAAAGTTATTGTGTGAATACTTACTGTCACAGAAAAAATTGATGCTGTTTTGTGGCACGCTATGCCTAAAAATGCAGCGTCAATTCGAATTGTTAAAAAGCTTGGTGGAAAACAAATCGATGGGAAAAGTATTATAGAATGGTCTATGGCGGAAAATTTTGGAAACGAGATTATAGAAAACAATGAAATTCCGGAAGTATTTACTTATGTTATAAAACAGGAGTGTCAGTAAAAAGAATGATAAATAACAATTTAAAATTAGATTGTGTTTAATGAACAAATAACTAAAGGTTTGATAGGTAAGGAGGCAATCATATGAAGAGAACATTAAGTTTTATATTGAGCATAGTACTAGTAATTTCTGTGTTTATGGTTTCAGAAAGAGATGTAAATGCAAAGACAGTTAAGAAGAGCGGTTATTATTATACAGTATTACGAGGAAAAAAATCTAAGGGTTATAATATTTATATTAAAAAATTTGAAATAAAGGGCAATAAGATAATAACATATGGAACTTTTGAATATGGAAAAAGCGAGCCAACAGGAAAAACAATAAAATCGCGAAAGAGAACATTTGTATTATCGAAGAAGTGTAAATATATGGATGGCTGGGGGATTCCAGGTGGAAAAAAGAAAATCTCAAAAAAAGAAGCAATGAGATTGTTGAAATTTTACTATCAACCAGGTGATGATAGTGCTACATGTTGCATATTTAAAGTTAAAAATGGAAAAGTTGTTAAATTTATGATGGGACAGTCATAATAAAAAATTATTAAGATATAGATACACATTAATATGATTATAGAAAGGGGACTACCGATAATTTATTATGAAAGTAGAGTTATTAATTTAAAACTTGACGAAACAACGCTTAAATTAATTGACAAAGAATATGATCTTATGGCAATGAATGCAGATGCTGAAGTTGTACAAAAAAGTAAAAAGCAATTAGGACAAATGGAAGCGATTCTTGGAAATGACAAGACCATAGACTCTCTTGTTTGTGATATTTTGAATCATTATGAAAATAACAGAGCAAATATTCTTACAGGAAAAGCAATTATTGTTGCATATTCACGTTCTATTGCAATGAAAATATATAAGAGAATATTAGAGCTACGCCCTACTTGGAATGAAAAAGTAGGAGTAATTATGACTGACAGTAATAAAGATCCGGAAGAATGGAAAGAAATCATTGGCAATAAACGTCACAAAGAAGAAATGGCAAAAAAATTTAAAGATAACGATAACCCATTCAAAATCGCAATAGTAGTTGATATGTGGTTAACAGGATTTGATGTGCTTTCATTGGCAACTATGTATGTTTATAAACCAATGAAAGGATATAACCTTATGCAGGCAATAGCAAGGGGTAACCGTGTTTTTGAAGATAAAGAAGGTGGACTTGTAGTTGATTACGTAGGTATTGCATCAGCTCTTAAGGAAGCAATGAATGATTATACTACTAGAGACAAGAAGAATTATGGGGACACTGATGTTGCAAAAGTAGCATATCCTAAGTTTTTGGAAAAGTTATCTATATGTCAGGATTTCTTCCACAAATATGATTATTCTAAATTCATTACAGGAACAGATTTAGAAAGGTCAAAAGCAATAAGCGGTGGTGTAAACTTTATAGTGGATATAGGAAAAGAGGAAGAAAAAACAGAGTTTTTAAAAGAAGCACTGCTCTTGAAGCAGTCATTATCGCTTTGTTCATCGCTGGTAGAAGAGTCGTTACGTGTTGAAGCAGCATTTTTTGAGTCAGTTAGAGTACTAGTGACAAGATTAATGAATCAGGGACAGGGTAAGAAGATTTCTCTTCCGGAAATGAATGCAAGAATAAATGAATTATTAAAAGCAAGCATAAAAAGTGACGGAGTAATTAATTTGTTTTCAGATGTATCTCAAAACTTTTCACTTTTTGATCCTAAATTCCTAGAAGAAATATCTAAAATGAAGGAAAAAAATCTTGCAGTAGAATTGTTAAAGAAACTCATAGCAGAACAGGTATATGTATACAGAAGAACAAATGTAGTTAAATCTGAAAAATTTAGCGAGATTATACAGAATGTTATGAATAGGTATCTCAACGGAATGCTTACAAATGAGCAGGTAATTGAAGAACTTCTTAATCTTGCTAAACAGATTACATCAGCAAGTAAAGAACGGGAGAAGTTAGGCTTAACAGCAGATGAATTAGCATTTTATGACGCGTTGACTAAACCACAAGCCATCAAAGATTTTTATGAAAATGAAGAGTTGATTGCTATTACAAAAGAATTAGCGAATACATTACGAAAAAACAGAACAATCGATTGGCAAAAAAGGGATTCAGCAAGTGCAAAAATGAGAATGATGATTAAACGTCTGCTTAAGAAACATAAATATCCACCGGAAGGTATGGATGATACTGTTCAGACGGTTATGACTCAGTGTGAATTATGGGCCGATAATAATGATATGGAAAGAGAAAATGAGCAAAACGAAAAGACTAAGAAAGTAAAAAAATATGATACAGACAATGCTACAGAAGGATTATTAGTTGCAGAAGATAGTGCCAGTTATGCAGATAAATTAAGTGAGAATGAAATAATTTATGAAATACAGAAGCATGGCTTTTCACAAAATGATGCAAATAAAATTTTTTCAGTACTCAATCAATACAATAATTGTGTTGATGACAAATATTTTAAGAAAGTAGTTTCTTTTGGGGGTGAAAGAAATAGTGCTTATTATTTGAACTATATGATTCCTGAAGAAACTAGTTACTATTGTGTCAACATAAAAAAGAAAACGTTAGAATTGCTTCTTTTACTTGCAAATAAATTTACACCTTTAGGAGTAGTTTCGGATGTGTTGAAATTTATGAACACTTTGAAATTTGAGTTAGAACCGGAAGAAATATGTATATATGCATACATTAAAAAAATGAATAAAAAGAGTAAAATAATTTTGATTAATAATTTGATAGATGAAATTAAGAAAAACCTAGGTGTATGTAATGAAGATAAGTATTTGTGTAAATATGCTGATGAGGGAAAATGTATTTTAAACGAAAATAATATAAACGCTGTTTTGGATGTACTACAACGAAAAAATGTAATAAAAAGGTATTCTACATGGATAGAATTGGTAGAGGAATTATAGGATATTTAAAGATTTCTCTATAGATAAAAAGGGATATGCTGTTGATAGTAAAGTGAAACTAGCTTCTGATTTTTCAGATGATATATAAGCTTATGACTTTATTCTTAAGAAAGAGGTTAGAAGATGGATACAAATAGACTCATTGGTATGCGTGTTGTTAATATTAACCTTGATTAAAATGTTGATAAGGAAAGTAGATTTTTAATTAGGGCTTTTTTAAAATTTTTAATTTAAAAGATATTATAAATACAGATTTGTGGAAACAGAAGGTATTATATTGCTGAAGTATTAGTAAAAGAATTGAAAAAATGGTTGATATTTTCCTTTAAATAGCATATTATAATATCAACAGGACTCCCCACACCTCTCACGTAAGTGATGTGTCCCATGGGGAGACATTTTATTTTAGGGAGAAATAATTGTGGATACAATTGAAGAAAAATTAGAGAATATGGAAAATGATAATCAGTTGATTAAGTCACCGAAAACATTTGATGAACAGATGAAAATTATTAAAGAAAAAGGTTTTATAATAGACGATGAAGAGTCATGTATTGAATTTCTAAAACAGGCAAATTATTATCGTGTAGCGGCTTATTTTCTTCCATTTAGAAAAAGAGATGGAAAATACTTTTCGGATATAAATTTTCAGAGAATTAAAAGAATTTACGAATTTGATAGCAGATTAAGAGGCGTATTATTTAATTGTATAGAAAAAATTGAATTATATTTGAGAACGCAGTTAGCTTATTACAGTGGACATAACCATGGTGCTTTAGGCTATATGAATGCAGACATATATAATGAAAAGCATAACGATGAAAAATTTAAGAATTTGATTCAGGTATGTATTGAAGAAAATAAGAGAACATTGGTTGTTAAACATCATAATGAAAAATATAACGGAAAGTTTCCTATATGGGTTATAGTTGAGTTCTTTTCAATGGGAATGTTATCGTACTTTTATGCTGATATGCTATCAGTAGATCAGAAGCATATAGCAAAAGCGTTATATGAAACCTCTGTGTCATGTTTAAAAAGTTGGTTAAGATGTATTACGGAGTTAAGAAACAGATGTGCTCATTATTCAAGATTATATTATTGGTCTTTTCCAGCATTGCCTAAAATACCAAAGAAAATGGAATTATCTGGAAATAGAAAATTATTTTCACAAATATTGGTTTTAAAGTTGCTGTATCCAGACAAAGATGAGTGGAATAATTCATTTTTGGTTGAATTAAACTCAATTGTGGAAGAATATGAGCATGATATATCGTTAAAGCATATAGGTTTTCCACAAGATTGGTATGTACAATTAGTAAAATAATATTTATTTATAAGACAGATTAAAAAATCTGTCTTTTTTAATGTAAATTATAATTCCTTTTGAAAAGTTTATATCAGATTTGGTATTCACAAAAAATAATCAATTATGGTGGACTCGTTAAAAAGATATTATTAAAGTGTTGCTACTAAAAAATTTAAAGTATATACATTATTTAATAAACAATCAGAAGTAGTTAGTTTGTTCGTACTATTTTCATACCTCTTTTCGTATTATCCTCGATTTAATTACCCTCACAAAAATCTTAAAATAAGTGCATAGTCATTGAGGTACCAACCCAAGGCTTAACTTACAAATGCATAGAAAAAGTTTCTACCATATATTTGGTTTTTAATCTGCACTGCGCCGTGATTAATGCAGGCTTTGTGGTTAGAGTAGTATTATAGCGAGGCAGATTTATACTGGCGACGGTCAGATAAAAAGAAACAACTATCGGGTAAGAGTTTTGATAAGGCGTTTCTCGGTTGTGATAATCACAAAGCCCATAGACATTCAGACGTGATGACTATGTAGATGTAAGTTACCATTTATAATAAATATTATTAAAAAGAAGGTAGCAAGATGAAATATGACAAAATTGAAACAGGAGTTAATTTAAGACAGCTAAGAATAGAAAATAAATTATCAGCAGGAGAGGTCAGTGACATTGTTGATAAAAGCGAATCACACATAATGCAGCTGGAAAGAGGTAGCAGAAACCTTACAGTGGAAATGCTTTGTAAATTCGCAGATTTATATAATACCGATCCAAATACAATTCTTGGAATTAGCTCACAGAGAATGGTGGTAATGATAGACAAGTTAAAATCATTGCCAGTGGAAACAAGTGAACAGTTAATAAGAACATTTATTTCTGTAATAGACAGTTTAGATGTATTTGCAGGAGGTGGAAACAATGACAGACATGCAAAACGAAGAGCAGTCTGCAGTAATGAATCTTGATGAGGTTTGCTCATATTTGCGTATTGGAAAAACAAATGCAAGAGCTTTTTTAAAGAAGCATGAACACGATTTTGTAATACATATTGGAAATCGAAGTTATGTTGTGAAAAAGCTGTTAGATGAGTGGCTTATTAAAGAGGCAAAAAGGTAAAAAGTAAATAATATTTTGATTGAGTCGATATGCGAAGTTTGCTATAATTTTCTTGTGAAATTGTTTTACGAATATCGACTCATCTTTTTAGGAGGATTAAAAGATATGAGTAAGACAGTAAAGAAAACTACAGAAGAACTTCCAAAGTATGTGAGAAGATTAGCTGGTGGCACATATGAAGCCAGAAAGATGATTCATGGAAGAACAATAAGAGTGTCAGGAAAAAATCTGACGGAAGTAATGCTGGAGTTTGAATTTAAGATAAAGTGTATGGATAATCCATATCTGGAAGGTGTAAGGATTACACTGGATGAATGGTTTGACAAGTGGTTTACCACGTATAAGGAACCATGCATATGCAGGAATTCGATTTATCCAATGAGAAACAAATATAAGTCCACTTTTGGAAAAAAGATTGGTGACATGTATTTGGCGGATATTAGAAACATTCACATACAGAAAACCTTAAAAGAGTTAAGTGATGAAGGAAAAGCACCATCTACACTTAGGGAAGCTCTTGGACGTGTCAGGGAGTGTTTGGAATCGGCCAAGAATAACAGATACATATAGGAAAATCCTTGCTTTGACATTATAGTACCATGGAAACGAACTACAAGTAAAAGAAGATTTTTAACTGTTAAGGAGCAGAATGATTTCTTAGAGTCAGTAAGAACAAATCAATCTTATTTTTATCCGATGATAAAAATTATGCTTCAGACGGGACTTCGAGTTTCGGAGGTAGGAGGATTAAGATGGGGTGACATTGATTTCAAAAATAAAGTAATTCATGTTCAAAGAGCATTAACTTGCAATTATGAATATGGAGAGAAAGTAATGAGAATGTCACCAACAAAGACACAGAATTCAGTAAGGGATATTCCTTTTATGGGTGATGTGGAGGAGCAGTTGCTTGTTCAGAAAAAACAGCAGGACCAGACAAAGGAAAATTTGGGAGACAGATATCGAAGCGGTGAAGGAGAATTTACAGATTTAGTATTTACCACTTCAATGGGAAGTCCAATGATAAGGCATAATGCTCAAAAGGTTATCAATAAGTCTGTTAAGGCGTATAACCTTGAAGAAGGTTCAAGGGCAGTGAAGGAAAACAAATCTCCGGAATATATGGAACCGGTAAGTCCACATGCATTGAGACGAACATTTTGCACCAGATGCTTTGAAGCTGGAATTAATCCAAAAGTTGTACAGTCTGTAATGGGGCATGCAACGTATTCAACAACCATTGACATATATACAGAAGTTATGGGAGAGATGAAAGAATCGGAGTTGGCAAAGTTTACATTAGATGTAAATGCGAAAGAATTAGTAAACCAAAATTAAAAAAGCGAACCAAAAACATTAATAATATGTTATAATTAAGAAGTACAATAAAAAAATAAATTTGAAAAAATAATATTAATTTTGGTTTATGAAAAAAATTAATATGTTCTATATGACAAAATAAAGTGTGTTAATATAGATTGTTTAACAAGATTATTTGTTAAAAGATATCATAACTTATCAGATTATAAAAACAACCTACAACTAAGGTTGCAAAACAGATGAAATAATTCTAGGTAGAATAATAAGATAAGAGAAAACCCTTTAAGCGTAGGTAAGTTACTATGTTTAAAGGGTTTTTTGCGGCTCTTTGTCAAGAGTGGGGGTAAAAAGATTTTTGACACAGTGCAGAAGTTGTGTGGATTATTAAATATCCGTTTGGGGTTGATATCATCCACACGATGAAGGCGTATCTCTTTTGAAATGGTAGTAGGATCTTTGCAAAGATATTTAGCAATCTCTTTGAACGAAAGATTTTCATTTAAAGAGTCTTCAATAAATTTACGGTCTTGTAAAGTTAAATGTTTTTGATTTCCGGGAATAAGGTTTGACATAAGGAACTCCTTTCACCGTCATCAGAAGGCATAGAAAAAGAATACAAAAAGAAGAGGGAATAAGCAATATAATAGAGGAAAATGGTGTGAAAGAGTAAATTCCGTTTATGTAAAAGTAAAATCCACTGTACGGTGGGAGAGTGGATTTTAAAATTTTATTTTAGGAAAGTGAAAAATAAGAAAAGGTTTGATGAAATTGGGTGAGTGATGTAGTATAATGGATAATAGATGATTATCTATTGCTTTTATCGAAATATTATGAGTAAATAAACATTGATTTATATTAGAATTTTTTAAAATTATCAATGAGAACAAAAGTATTATAGAATTTTATATGATAGGAAATAATAATGATTAATAAATTTACAATAATTGATGGAAACAATGATTCTCCAGAACTTCAGGATTTACTTCCATTGAAGTTAGTACAATTAGAATGTAAACATATAGCCTATGTAGATAATAAAACTAAAGAACTTCATAAAAATGCTTTAAATGTTGGATATGATAATGATATATTTGGTTCACATAGAACATATACAGATATTTTTGATGAAGTGGGCAGAATACAGAACATGTCGCAAACACCTTGTTTGCGTGCTGTTCGCATTGTAATAACAAATGATGGAAAAGTGTGGTCAGATAATACTCATTGGACTATATCATATTTGTTTAGATATGGAAATGACACAAAATTGAATGATATTCCATTTTATGTTATAGATTTTAGAACTGAAATTCCTACTGTTATAAATTATGATTCTACTTTATTTGATAGCATTGTAGAAGTAAGAAAAGCTATTAGTGCGGCTGCAAGTATTCAAACACGATTGAATATAGGTTGGAGATGTAATGGGCTGCGTTATACAATAGGGGATTTATTTTCAACCCTTGTTAAGTTATAAACTAAAAGAAAGAGAAATTGATAATGGAAAAATACAATATTAGATATGATAAAATATGTGATATTCAAACGAAAATAGATTGTTGTGATGTATCTAGTTCAATAATTAATATATATGGACCATCTGGAACAGGGAAGACCTTTTTAATACAGGAGGCCCTAGAGAAATATTTTGGAGATGATATTAATGCAACAATAATATACTTAAATTTATTGGAAGATATATTATCAAGCACGGCTTTTTGGGATATGCTTTTATTTACTGTATGGAATGGTGGCATTAATGATCGAGAGAATATGTTAAGAATTGATAAAAAATGTTCTTTGTCAAAATATTTACAGCGAAGCATGCGCGGGAAAAAAGTTATTAAAACTTTATTTCAATCAATAACTTCTATTGTCGCATCTATTCCAGTATATAATGCTCAAATAGCGGTTGGTGGGATTAATACCGATAATTCTACTACTTGTATCAGGGATAATGCTGCGATAGAAAAATCTCAGTTAGTTATAAAATATTTTAAGAATATTAGCAAAAAACATAAACTGATACTGATTATTGATAATTATCAGTTTATGAACCCAATAATAAGACGATATTTTGAAACAGCATTAAATCAGATAACAAATAATGTCGCTTTTATTAACATACAAAGAACAGATTATACCAATTATATTCGACCAATGGCATATCAAACTAACTATATTAATATAAAACTTGAAAACTTAAGTAAAGAAGATATATTCAATTTTATATTGAAACCTTTATATCCTAATATTGAGATATTAGATTTAGTGCTGGAAGATTGTTTTGAAAAAACACGTGGTAATTTAAAAGAAATTGATATATACATAAGAGCTAATGATAATAGTACAAGAAAGGGAATTCTCAAAAAAAATTATACAAAGTCTTTAGATAATGCTCTCAATAGTCTACCACAAATACAAAGAGATTTAGTGTTGTTAGCTACCTTATTTCCAGCAGGAATACGTCTAGAATATGTGACGGCCTTAATGAAAAGGCATTTTTATTTAAATGACAATATACTAAATGAAGAATTAAGAAAAATTATCACATTAGGCTATGTAATGCTAAATAGTACCAGAAAAGATTTACTTAAACCATCTCATGATAAGATAGGATTAAGCATAGAAACAATTAACTCAACAGAAGAATTTTTAGAATTTTATTATAATATAGAAAATGGATTAGAGGAATTAGTTCAACAAAAAAAGGAATCAGCAGATTATATATACTTACTCCATTGTTATGTAGGAATATGTGATAGTAAAAGAATTTTAAAGAGTATTAAATACTTAGAAGATTTGATAGCATTAGAATATGATGCATGTTCTTTTCTATATCTTGTTGAATTAACTAAAATGTATATTGATTCAGACGGAAATATATTATTACACATTTCATGTCAATCTATATTAAAGCTTTTAGATGCTTGTCAAAAGACGTGTTCTTTTGAAATATCCTTAAAAGTATTAGAAATTATAAAACTTGGTAATGGTTGGAACGAAAGATTTGGCATTTATTATGTAAAAGTAATGACTCAACTTTATCATTTTGACACAGCATTAAAGGAAATAGAAGTGTTGCCTAATAATAATGAGACGTTAATGTATAAATTAATAATACTAGAACATTTAGGAAAAGAACAAGAAATATCCGGATTATTATCTTCTTTCATGCAAAGTAAAGATAAAGTATATGATAAGTGGTATTATATAATACTAAGAAATACGGCACATTTTTTCCCATATAAGCAGGCGCATCAAAATTTAAATAAATGTCTCGAGTATTTTATCAAGTGTGGAACCGTTTTTGAACAGGCAACTGCACTTAATAATATTTCAGTAATTCAAATTTGGAATGGTGCTGAAACATATAATAGCGCAGAGAATATGATAAAAAAGGCAATAAAAAAATTTAATAATATTGGATCTAACGAAGTATTCGAAGCGTATTATAATTATGGAACACTTAGCTATTTAAAAGGAAATTATCAAAATGCTCTTGAATATTATGACTGTGCATTGGATGATGTTCCACAAACGCTGGTTATGGATGTTACATTATTGTTTGTCAATAAAAAAATATGTGAATGTGCAATTGACCCTGAAAAAATTTCTGATTTAGAAACATTTATTTTACATAGTTTAAATAAATCAGAAATTTTACAAGATCCTTGGGTTAGATTTCAACTAGAATATAATTTAAAAAATATTGAACTTTATAATAAAGGTACATCTGAAGTTGAACCATCAGATATGTTTATGCCTAATTCTAGCAATGGAGTGACCGCTCTAACTGTTTTTGATAGGATACCACTTGGTATGGATAGTATTCCGATATGTCTAAGTTTATCACCTAATTGGCGATATTAGTATCTTTATGATATTTTTCAATTAGATATTCGATTATGTCTTTGTTTACATTGCTGTGTAATAACAAATTAACAATAGAATCGGCCAAATAGGATGTATCTTCATCTGAATAGTTTAAATTAGAAATACATGTGGTCCCAAAACGAATTCCTGATGCAATACGCGGAGAGAGCGAATCAAGAGGAATTTGATTTTTATTTACCAAGATATGATTGTCAAAAAATAACTGCTCAGCTGTACTTCCAGTTAATTTATATGGTGTAACATCAACTAATAATATATGAGTTTTATAATCTTTAGAATAGGTTTGTATTCCATTATTATTTAGCTTACAGCCTATTAATTTAGCGCGGTGTTGAACTCCGGATGCATATTTTTTTATATCCGTATGTGATAACTCAACAAAGCATAATAGTTTGGCAAATTGAATAGATTGTAGTGGTCCCCCTTGTGTAATAGGAAAAACAGAATACGAAATTGATTTATGTAAATTTTTGCTATAAATTAATATACCGCCTTGAGGTCCACGTAAAACTTTTTCTAATGAAAAGGTAACAAAGTCAACATCAGGAAATGGATTGCTGTATAGACCTGCCATTATATATAAAATTGTATGACAAGCATCTACCATTATGTAAGAATTATTATTATGAGCAATTTTCGAAATTAATTTGTAGTCTATATTATTAGGATATGATGACGCTCCTACTACGATTAATTTAGGTTTGTATTTATTGGCTAAATTGGATATTTGTTCATAGTTAATAAGATATTCAGATGTTAAGCCATAATTTATCACTCTAACATTTTTCAAAAATTTGTTATGAGAAATATGCCCACCACTTTTAGGGTCAAGACTTAATACTACATCTCCATCGTTTAATATTGTATTATATACAATTTGATTGGCTTGTGTACCAGAGTGAGGCTGATTGCATACACCATACTCATACTTATCTATGTTTAGCAATTTTAGTACCAACTCTTCAGTATAAAGATCAATATCATCCATACTTTCAAAACTTGGGAAAAATCTTTCCCCTACCGCACCCTCTGTTGGTAACGTAAACATTGGATATTCTTGTGCTTTTAAGACATTGATAAAAGGATAACTGCAACACGCTTCCAAATTAATATAATTATTTTGAACATTATTATATGAATCTATAATTTTATTTACACGATTATATTTATCACCTAAAAAACTTTTTAATAAAAACATACTATACCTCCATTTTAGATAAATAATATTTCGATAAAAGCAATAGATAATCATCTATTATCCATCAAAAAATAAAATTATTTATGACAAAGTTAGACATTAAACATATTCCTAGGGTGTTTAGCACTCAAAATATCTTTTTGTTTTGCTGTTGCAACATGTGTGTATATTTCTGTAATATTTATAGAACTGTGCCCAAGCATTTCTTGAATATATCTGATGTCAACATCTGCATCAAGAAGGCTTGTTGCAAATGTATGTCGAAACATGTGTGGTGTTATATGTAGGTTTACTGATGCAAGTTCAGTATATTTATTTATCATTCTTCGAACGGTTTGGTCAGAGAGTTGGTTACCTGATTGATTGGCAAAAAAGTATCCACAGTTTTCACATTCACGCAAAAAATCTGAGTGATATTCTTTTAAAATATTAATAACTTCAACATTTCCTATTTGTAACATTCGTTCTTTAGAGCCTTTTCCAAAAATTAAAATTGTCCCGTTATCTAAGTTAATGTCATTAATACCAAGATAGCAAAGTTCAGATATTCTCATACCTGTAGCAAATAGGAGTTCAATGACAGCTGCATCACGTAAGGCATTTCTTTGCTGAAATTTAGTTTTTGCAGAACCTTTGTAATCATATATAGTAGATAAAATTGCTTCGATATAGTTCAAGGGAATTATTTTGGGTAGTTTTATTGATTCTCTAAATTTAATCTGAAGTTTATTGAATGGATTTTTCTCGATTAAATCACGATATTCGAAATAATGAAATAATGCCTTGATAGATGCAATTTTGCGTTTGACGGTTTTAGGTTTATATTGTGTGTGTAGATTAGCTATGAAATTCTCAAGCATAGAAGGTGTAATATCGATAAAATTTTCAGTATTAATTTCTCTCATAAATTGTGCTAAATCTATTTTATAAGCCTTTAGCGTTTTTGCATCCAGTCTTTTTTGAATTTCACAATATTTTAAATATTCTTCAATGTGTGTCTGTAAATTGTTCATAATAATAAATCTCCTTTGTAAATTAAATTTAGTAATATACATCTTATATCTTTTTATTGGTTGTTTAAATATTAAAAAGCATGCTGTATTCAAAAATAAAATTTAAATAAAAAATAAAGTCTATATGCAATTAAGAAAATAAACTTTGTTTTCCCAATTTGGTTAGGAAGAAAATGTACGAATATTAATATAGAATTTATGAAGAACATTTTTGTAGTAGATAATAAAAATTTATCTGGTATAAATCAGAAAAGAGATAAAACATATGATTTACAATGTAAAAGAAAGCGGCAGAAGGATTAAAGAACTAAGAAAACAGAAGGGATATACGCAGGAAGGCTTTGCAGATGATATAGGTATTTCGGTAAGAACTTATAGTGGTATTGAATCCGGGGCACATAGTACGAGTATAGATACTTTTGTAGAAATAGCTGAAAAACTAAATGTTTCGCTAGACTATGTGATTTTAGGGCAAAGGGAGAATAATTTATCGATTAAGGTAAAAAAGGAAGAACGAAAAATAATTAAAAAATTCTTATATAACATAATTCAAGGTGTTTAGGCTACGCATATGATACGTAGTAAATACGTAAGTAACCACATAAAAAGTAAGAAAAAAATCAAGTACAGTTATATTGTGATTAAGAAACGTGCACATTTGTTAGTCGAAATACTTATGAAAGAAGGAAATATTTATGTTAAAGATTTTTAATCGTAAAGAAGCCGTTAATGGAGTAATATTCATTAAGTCAATAAAAGATTTGAATATATGGACTTCTAAAGAACAGGGAATACACATTGACTGAAACAAGACCATCTGATGTTTTTGTAACTGCAGAGGACATTACATTTGAGATTGCTGAAAGTGACAGTGCATATGGAAAGACAAGAGTGGTAATTAAGAACAATGGAATCTCAAACATGCTATCAGATAATCAGGTAGTAATGTATGATGACACAACAAAGGTTGAATTTTCAAAGAAGGACATTATAAACGGAAGGGAACTTTCAGGATGTCACATGCAGGTAACTGATAAGGATACAGGAGTTGTAATGGATGAATGGGTTTCAACGGAAGAAAGCCACGTGATTGAAGGAAAGTATGCTGTAGGTAAGACATATGTTTTAACTGAAAAACAACCAAGAGACGGTTATGCAACTGCAGAAAGTGTTGAGTTTACAGTGGAAGATGATGGAAGGGTTCAGAAGGTAAGCATGACGGATGATACAATAAAGGTTCAGTTTAACAAGACTGCATCAGACACAAAGAAGCAGCTTAGCGGTGTAAAATACAAGGTGTATGACAGCAGGGGCATAAAGGTTTATGAATTTACAACAGGTAAAAATGCTGAACTTATCGAAGGAATCCTAAAGGCAGGAGAAACATATACCTTTAAGGAAGCCCGAGCACCTGAATATTACAAGGTTGCAAAGGATAAGAAAATCAGGATAAGGGACACAGGAAAACTACAGAAGCTTACAGTGGTTGATGAAAGAATACCTGAAGTACCTGACACACCACAGATAGGAATAAAGGGAAAGACTGCAGGAATGATGAATTCACTTATCTCATTATTGATGGCACTTGGATGTTTTGCATGCGTGAGAGCAAAGGATAAATCAAAATACAATTTGAAACAGGAGAAGAAGGAAAATGAAGAGAATGATTAAAAGATCTCTGATACTTCTATTGGTAGGGATGGCTGTGATAGTAGCTGTCCCTTTTTTAAAGGAAAAAGAAGCGGAGAAGAAAAGTGAGAATGGATTTAAGGAAATACAGGAAAGTGTGACAGAGAAAAAAGACAGGACAATAAATGTGGAAAAACTTAAGAGAGAAAACAAGGACTGCATTGGATACTTGGAAGTGCCAGGAACTAGCATAAGTTATCCTATAATGCAGACAAGGGATAATCCGAACTATTATTTAAATCATGACTTTGATAAGAATTATAGCTTTTATGGAACAACATACTTAAGTGCTTACTGTGATTTAAAGAAATCTGATAACCTGATTATTTATGGTCATAACATAAACGGTGGAAAAATGTTTGGAGCACTGGAACAGTATAAAGATAAGGATTTCTTTGATAGGCATAGGAAGATTTACTTTACAGCGGACAGAAGAAGAGAATATGAAGTGTTTGCCGTCATGAGTGTGAACGTAAAGAAATTTAAATATTGGAAGTTTATAATGGCAAGGGATGAGAAAGATTACAATGAATTTGTGGAAAAAGTGTTGGAGCATAGCTTGTGGAGTACAGAGGAAAAGCTTAAGCATGGAGAGCAGATGCTGATGTTGTCTACCTGTGATAATGGAAAAGGAGATGCTGACTTGTAAAAGTAAATTCCGTATGAAAGACTAAATTCCACCCGCTGTTAA
>ENA-OWPM01001441-OWPM01001441.1-human-gut-metagenome-genome-assembly--contig:-NODE-1441-length-19028-cov-3.324461_pt1 | contig 19028 bp, 13 predicted proteins | sample MGYA00248267_ERZ651852 | MGnify/ENA primary metagenome ERZ651852 (study PRJEB26924, sample SAMEA4378228) | human gut metagenome | biome: human gut; feature: human-associated habitat; material: faeces...
GGTCAATTTACCATCCATTGTACAGAAATGCCTTACGAATAAACTCATAAATAAAGATTACCATCCATCAAATGGACCGCTAAAAATGATTGAATGGTTTCGTCTTTACCCACTTAAAAAGTTATTGCTAGCCTTTATATGGGGATTTTGTGCTTATCAGTCTGTACGGGGATTTAGAATAGTGTGGATTGAAAAACATCAAGAAGTTCTATGGATCGAATTATTCTTTCTTTGTTTTACTTTGTTGACCGCATATAAAATATGGAAATATATCAAAACGCCCTATCATTGTGCAAAGTTCAACACGAATGTTTGTCAGTAAAAATTGGTTCGTTATAAACGGAAACCTCTATGCCAAAAAGTATATAAAGGATTTGCGCTATGTATTTCCAGGAACCAGAAATAATACAATATGGATTACTTATTACAACAATAAAAGACTGACTCTGCCTTTTTCAAGCATTGATTTGTCAGGAGATAACGGCGAAGAAATGAAACGAATACTTAATAAAATAATGCGGGGAGACCAGAGCATTGTCGTAAATGCAAAATAGAAAATCAGGATTATCCACTTAAATGGTAATCCTGATTTTCTATTTTCTCTTCAGTTCTAATTAGTCTTCTGCAACATCTTTCATGCTGAAGCTGAATCTTCCCATTTTATCTTTTCCAAGGCATACCACCTTCACAACATCTCCAATGTTCAGAACATCTTCTACCTTGTTGACTCTCTCTTTGGAGATCTTGGAAATATGAACCATTCCTTCTTTTCCAGGTGCAAACTCAAGGAATGCTCCGAATTCTTTGATGCTGATTACTTTTCCTTCAAAAAGCTGTCCTGCTTCAAAGTCTGTTACGATCGTTGCGATCAGCTTCGCTGCTTTTTCCATCGCTTCTTTTTCTGTACCGCAGATAGAAACTGCTCCATCGTCTGTGATATCGATCTTCACGCCAGTCTGCTCGATGATCGCATTGATCGTCTTTCCTCTCTGTCCGACAACATCGCCGATCTTCTGTGGGTCGATCTGCATCTGAATAATCTTCGGTGCATAAGTTCCCACTTCTTTTCTAGGTTCTGCAATTGCTTTATTCATCACTTCGTCCAGAATATAAGTTCTTGCTTTCTTTGTCGCTGCGATTGCTTCTTCAATGATCGGTCTTGTCAGTCCGTGGATCTTAATGTCCATCTGGATCGCTGTGATACCCTTGTGTGTACCAGCCACTTTAAAGTCCATATCTCCGAAGAAATCTTCCAATCCCTGGATATCTGTAAGAACCAGATAATCATCGTCTGTCTCTCCTGTCACCAGACCTGCTGAAATTCCGGCAACAGCTGCCTTGATCGGCACACCTGCTGTCATCAGAGACATACTGGACGCACATACGCTTGCCTGAGAAGTAGAACCATTCGATTCAAATGTCTCAGATACCGTACGGATCGCATACGGGAACTCTGCCTCGCTTGGAAGTACCGGAAGGAGTGCTCTCTCTGCCAGTGCACCGTGACCAATCTCACGACGTCCCGGTCCTCTGGATGGTTTTGTCTCTCCAACAGAATAAGACGGGAAATTGTAGTGGTGCATATATCTCTTGGAAGTCTCTGCCTCATCCAGTCCGTCGATTCTCTGTGCTTCTGAAAGAGGTGCCAGTGTTGTCACTGTACAAATCTGAGTCTGTCCTCTTGTAAACATCGCAGAACCATGCACTCTCGGAATAATATCCACTTCTGCTGCCAGCGGACGAATCTGGTTAATAGCACGTCCATCCGGTCTTTTATGGTCTTTTAAAATCATCTTACGAACTGTCTTTTTCTGATACTGGTAAACTGCTTCACCCAGTACGGCAAGCCATTCTTCATTGTCTGCAAAAGCTTCTTTCATCTTTTCTGTTACTGCATCAATGTTCTTTTCTCTGGTCTGCTTGTCATCTGTAAAGACTGCTTCTTCCATTTCCTGTGGTGTTACAATCTGCTTCATAGCTTCAAACATTTCAGCCGGAACGGCACAGCTTACATATGTATGCTTTTCCTTGCCGACTTCTGCCACAATCTTATCGATAAATTCAATGATTGTCTGGTTGATGTCATGTGCCATGTAAATTGCCTCAATCATCTTTGCTTCCGGAATCTCATTGGCACCGGCTTCAATCATGATAACTTTCTGTCTTGTAGAAGCAACTGTCAGCTGTAAATCACCTTCCTGCCACTGTGTCTGTGAAGGATTGACTACAAATTCACCGTCAATCAGTCCGATCTGTGTGGTTGCACAAGGACCGTCAAACGGAATATCGGAAATGCAGGTTGCAATCGCAGAACCGAGCATTGCAAGCAGTTCCGGTCTGCACTCTGTATCAACAGACATCACCATGTTGTTTAATGTAACATCATTTCTGTAATCCTTTGGGAACAGCGGACGCATCGGTCTGTCGATTACACGGGAAGTCAGGATGGCATTTTCAGATGCCTTTCCTTCTCTCTTGTTGAAACCACCCGGAATCTTACCGACTGCATACATCTTTTCTTCATATTCTACACTTAACGGGAAGAAATCAATTCCTTCTCTTGGCTCTTTGGATGCAGTTGCTGTAGAAAGCACAACTGTATCGCCATAGTGCATTAACGCTGCACCGTTTGCCTGTGCGCAGACTCTGCCGATATCAACACGCAGTGTTCTGCCAGCCAGCTCCATTGTAAACTGTTTAAACATAAATTCTCCATTCTGCCGGATTTTTGATTTTTCTGCCCGGCTCTTTTTTTATCAGAAACAGAAGCCCGAAACAACTGAAAAACCCACCATTTTCTCATTGCATTTCACAACCTACGGTACATTTTTCAGCAGTCTCGGTAGAAACTTCTGTTATCTTTGTTTTACGGTCTGCGGTTATTCCATGATGCTCCGCACAATACAAAAGGGCGGAGAAATCTCCGCCCTTCTTAAAATTACTTTCTGATTCCAAGACGAGCGATGAGGTTTCTGTAACCTTCGATATCGTTCTTCTTTAAATACTCAAGTAAAGCTCTTCTCTTACCAACCATTTTAAGAAGTCCTCTTCTTGAATGATGGTCTTTCTGGTTAACCTTTAAATGTTCTGTAAGTTCTGCAATTCTTTCTGTTAAGATTGCGATCTGAACTTCCGGTGAACCTGTATCGCCAGGCTTTCTTCCGTATGCTGCAATAATTTCTGCTTTCTTTTCCTTAGATATCATGATTGATATTCCTCCTTTTAATAATCGCCTGCTACTAAGAATCAGGTCGGAGTGTCCTGAATCTGAATAACGGCTAACATACTTTAAAAATATAACATAAATTCATCTGCTATGCAAGCTTTTCATGTGATTTTGCATACTAATTTTCATTAATTTTTAAGTAAAAACATTTCTTTTGCAAATGAAGCATCACTTTCCATCTGTTTTTTTAAAGTTTCGATGGAATCAAATTTCATTTCCTGCCGTAAAAAGTGCATAAGCTGTACTTCTATATAATGTCCGTAGGCGTCATCATTATAATCGAACAGATTGGTTTCCACGCTTAAAAGCGGACTGTCATCGAGTGTCGGACGGACGCCTAAATTGGTCACGCCAAAATATTCTTTACCGTCCAGCCGTGTAACGGATGCGTACACACCGTTTGGCGGAAGCAGCTTACTGTCCGGCGGATAAATATTTAACGTCGGAAGATTTAACTGACGGCCCAGCTGCTTTCCCTTTGATACAATACCATAGATGCTGTAGGGTCTGCCAAGCAGCACATTGACAGTTTCCATGTGTCCGAGGCGCAGCTCTTCACGGACATATGTACTACTGATTTCCCGCTCCTGATACCGCTCTTTTTCGACAATCGTGGTTTCAAACCCATATTCCGGTCCGCGTTCCAAAAGCATCTGCGCATTGCCCATTCTGCCTTTACCAAAGTGATAATCCGTACCGACCACCACATACTTTGCATGCAGTCTGCCAATCAGAATTTCCTCAATAAACGCTTCCGGTTCCATATTCATAAAATCTTCTGTGAACGGATATTCAATTTCCACATCGACGCCCTGTTTTTCCAGAAACATCCGCCGTTCTGTATTGGTTGTAATAAAATGCTGGTTTTTCTGCGGGCAGAGCCGGAGTGGAATTTTATCAAATGTAAAAACAACCGATAAAAGATTTTCCTGTTTTGCTTTTTCCTGAATCATCTCTATCAGTTTCTGATGTCCCATGTGAACGCCGTCAAACTTTCCCAGCGTAACAGCAGAGGGCCTGTCCAGACTAAAATCACGGATTCCCTGAATATACTGCAAAACGTTCACACCCCTTTCATATTAATCTCCATGTCTGAGCATCTTGCTGCGAAATGCTATTTCCCCGGCTGTTCATGCGAATAAAACATTTTCACCGGTTTAAATACACACGCACTCCATCGGAATATCCCGATAAATGCCGCATGGCTGTCATAAATTCTGAAACACTCCTGCTCCATCAGATCCGCTTCCTGCATGGACACTGCCGCCGCAGGAAAGGCATTGCCATTATAGAGCAGTTTTTCGTACTCCTCTAAGACGGTGAGCTTCCTGTAATCCGGAAACATCTCATCAATCGGAACGATATGTTCTTCCACCGTCTGATTGTGTGTCATTTCTTCAATCTGTTCCAGTGTAAGACTGTCATCCAGTCCAAAGCAGCCGACTCTTGTCCGTACCAGTTTTTTCATACAGGCACCACAGCCCAGTTTTTTTCCGATATCTTCACATAAAGTACGGATATAAGTTCCTTTGGAACACTCCACGGTAAAAGTAACGGTTTTTTCGTCGTCTGCCAGATTCATTTCATTGATATGCAGTGCATGAATTGTAATTTTTCTGGCTGCACGTTCAATCTCAATGCCCTGTCTTGCAAGTTCATACAGCTTATGGCCTTTATATTTTAAAGCCGAATACATCGGCGGTGTCTGGTAATATTCGCCTACAAAGCTGCTGCACGCCTCTATCACCTCTAATTCGGTGACATGGACTTCATTTTCTGCCGTTACGGTACCGGTGGTATCCTGTGTATCTGTCGTTGTTCCCAAAAGCATCACTGCTTCATACGTTTTTCCCCAGTCTGTAATCATGCTGCAAAGCCCTGTTGCTTTGCCCAGACATACCGGCAGCACGCCTTCCGCTTCCGGGTCAAGCGTACCTGTATGTCCGATTTTTTTCATATGGAGAATTCCTCTGAGTTTTGCAACGACATCATGCGAAGTATATCCTTTTTCTTTATATACATTTATGATACCATTCATAACATTCCTCATATACTGTTTTCACAGTTTTTATTCAACATTTTCTGCGCCGGAAAGTGCATTGTACTGCTCCTCAATTCTGGCACCGATATTGTTAATAATGTCATGCACTGCACCGTTTGCCGTAAAGCCCGCCGCACGGATATGTCCACCGCCGCCGTAGTGCATTGCAATTTTGCTCACGTCAATGACTTTCTTGGAACGTAAGCTGACTTTATATTCTTCCTCACCGGTCTGATACAGGAAAATGGCAACTTCCACGCCCTCCGTCAGACGCAGCTGTTCCACAATGCCGCCCAGCTGACTGCCGGTAACACCATAGAAATTCATTTCATCCTGTGTAACCAGTGAGAAAATACATTTGCCGTCATAGAATAAAACACTCTCTAATAATGCCCTGCCAAGAATCTGATTCTGGATATATGTCTTTGTATAAAAGCTGTTATCGATAATATCTGAGTAATCAATTCCTTTTTCCATCATCTTTCCGGCAATCAGCATCGTCTGTGCCGACGTCGAGCTGTACTTAAACACGCCCGTATCATGCACAATACCTGTGTAAATGCAGGCTGCTGTGTCTTTACTGATTTTATCATCTTCCAGTGTACGGTAAAGCACTTCACAGGCAGAGCTGGCCTGCGCGTCTACTACATTGACATCAGCAAAGCTTCCGTTGCTGATATGATGATCAATGCAGACAGTCTTTTTTGCATTTTCAAAGCAGCTATGGAATGGCTCAATTCTGTCTAAGCTGCTGCAATCGAGTACAAAAAAGACATCATATTCTTTTTTGATATCCGGGATTGTCTGAATTTTATCAATATCACGGATATAATGAAATTCACTGCCCGGTGTTTCCAGATAAACTGTTACATCCAGCTGCGGACAATTATCCTTTAAATAGGAATACAATCCCATGCAGGAACCGATACAGTCCCCGTCCGGTCTGATATGTCCGGTAATACCTACCGTTTCTGCACCTTTTAATTCTTCTAAAACATTCATACTTAGTCCTCTGAATCCTGTACAGGTTCCTCAACATGATGTTCATTGTCATACTGTGTTACTTCGTCAATCAGTTTTGACATATTGACACCGTATTCAATGGACTGGTCCAAAATAAAAGTGATTTCCGGTGTGTTGCGCAGATTGATATTCTTTGCAAGCTGCCTGCGGATATATCCTTCTGCACTTTTCAACCCTTTCATCGTGTCTTCCTGGGATTCTTTGTCCCCAAGGACACTGATATATGCTTTACAGGTTTTTAAATCCGGGGCAACCTCCACGGATACCACCGAGGTCATCGGGTTTATCCGCGGGTCTTTGATTTCTCCCCTGATAATGTTACTGAGTTCCTTTAATACTTCACCATTAATTCTGGTGTTTTTTACACTGTTTTTACGCATTCTAAAAACCTTATGCCCTTTCTAAAACTTATCTAGGCACTTCTACCATTTCATAAGCTTCAATGATGTCGCCTTCCTGAATGTCGTTAAATTTTTCAAATACAAGACCACATTCATATCCGGCCTTTACCTCTTTGACTTCATCCTTAAATCTCTTTAAGGAAGCAATCGGTCCTTCGTACGTCTTTTCGCCTTCTCTTGTGATGCGGACAGAAGCATTTCTTGTAATCTTACCGTCTGTTACAAATGAACCGGCAATGTTGCCGACACCGGATGCCTTGAAAATCTGGCGGATTTCAACATGACCGATAACCTGCTCTTCATAAATCGGCTCTAACATACCCTTTAAAGCGGACTCTACATCTTCAATTGCATTGTAGATAACGCTGTATAATCTTAAATCAACTTTTTCACGTTCTGCAACGATTCTTGCCTGATTATCCGGCTTAACATTAAAGCCAATGATAATTGCATTGGAAGCAGAAGCTAAAACAACATCGGATTCGTTGATATTACCAACACCGCCGTGGATAATCTTAACCACAACTTCTTCGTTTGAAAGCTTTACAAGACTCTGCTTTACAGCTTCTACAGACCCCTGTACATCGGCTTTGATAATAATACCAAGTTCCTTTACATTACCTGCCTGAATCTGTTCGAACAATGCATCTAAGGATACCTTGTGCTTTGTATCGTCTAAGAGCTTCTTTCTGCCTTCGCTGATAAAGGTTTCTGCAAAGTTTCTGGCTTCCTTATCAGAATCCATTGCAACGAGAATTTCACCGGCATTCGGCACGTCATTTAAACCGAGAATTTCAACAGGAATAGAAGGTCCTGCTTCTCTTACACGGTGTCCCTTATCATCTACCATCGCTCTGATTTTACCATGGCATGCACCGGCTGCCACATGGTCACCAACCTTTAATGTACCCTTCTGCACAAGTACGGTTGCAACCGGACCGCGTCCCTTATCCAGTTCAGCTTCAATTACAATACCTCTTGCCTTACGGTTCGGATTTGCCTTTAATTCCTGTACCTCTGCGGTTAAAAGAATCATTTCCAGTAAGTCATCAATACCTTCCTTTGTATGTGCGGATACCGGTACGAAAATGGTTGAACCGCCCCAGTCTTCCGGAATCAGTTCGTATTCTGTCAGTTCCTGCTTTACCTTTTCGATATTGGCACTCGGCTTATCAATCTTGTTGACAGCAACGATAATTTCAACACCTGCTGCCTTTGCATGGTTGATGGCTTCAATTGTCTGAGGCATGACACCGTCATCTGCCGCAACAACCAGAATGGCAATATCTGTTGCCTGTGCACCACGCATTCTCATGGCTGTAAACGCTTCATGACCCGGTGTATCAAGGAATGTAATCAGGTGATCATTGATTGATACCGTATACGCACCGATTTTCTGTGTAATACCGCCGGATTCTTTAGCCGTTACGTGTGTTTCACGGATGGCATCCAGTAATGATGTCTTACCGTGGTCAACGTGACCCATAACGCAGACTACAGGTGGTCTTGTAACCTGTGTATCTTCTGCTTCATCATCTTCCTTTAACAGTTCTGCAATAACATCAACCTTTTCTTCGTGTTCACAGATACAGTTAAATTCAAGTGCGATTTCTTCTGCTGTATCATAATCCACTTCCTGATTGATTGTTACAATTTTTCCCTGCATAAACAGCTTCTTTACAACAACGGACGGCTGGACTTTCATCTTATCTGCCAGTTCCTTGATGGTTAAGCTGTCCGGCAGAACCAGCTGCTTAATGGTTTCTTCTTCTTTTTCTACCGGCTTGTTTACCTTCTTGTTTGCCTGGCTGTTTGCGAACTTCAGATTTTCTTTTTCTTCATCTTTTCTTCTGTCGTTCTTCTTGTTGTCCCTTCTGGATTCCGGCTTTCTTGCATCCGGCTTGGTTTCAAACAGAAAATCATTCTTTGGCAGACTTTCTTTTCTGTCACGGTCATTTCTGCGTCCGCTGTTTCCCCCCTGTCCATTGCGGTCATTTCTATAGCCGTTATTTCCGCCGCCGTTTCCGTTGCGGTCATTTCTATAGCCGTTATTTCCGCCACCGTTTCCGTTGCGGTCATTTCTGTCGTTTCTGTAGCCGTTATTTCCGCCGCCGTTTCCGTTGCGGTCATTCCGATCGTTTCTGTAGCCGTTGTTTCCGTTACGGTCATTTCTGTAACCGTTATGTCTGTCTCCGTTTCCGCTACGGTCATTTCTGTCACGGTCGTTACGGTTGTTGTCACGGTTTCCGGCATAGTTATTTCTACCGTTTTCGTTTCTTGGTGTATCTGATTTTCTGTTGTTATTCTGATTGTTATTTCTATTATTCATCTGATTATCGTTCTTTGTCTGATTCTGATTTCCCTTTCTTGTATCATTTCCCGGTGCTTTTGTACTATTCTGTGGAAAATACACCTGTGAAATATGGGACTTTTTATCTTCCTGCTTTGCTTCTGTCTTTGGTTTTTCCGGCTGTGCCGCCTTTTTACCGAACTTGCTGCGGATAGACGTGATTTCTGAGTCTGTCAGACCGTTGGAAGCGGTATACTTCTTTGTGTCGTTACTCAATGTTTCTATAATTTCTTTTGATGATATATTTAACTCTTTTGCCAATTCATGAACTCTCATATTTGCCATTTAACCTCTCTTCCGAACAACCGCTTACATCTGCTGCTCCAAACCATTTTTTAAATGCTTTTCGATTGTATTTCTAAAGCCTTCATCTACGACTGCGAGTGATGCCCGAAACTGTTTGCCGATTGCATGACCAAGTGTTTCTTTGTCACTGTAAATGTAAACAGGCACCTCATAAAATGCACACATATTTGTAAACATCTTCTTTGTATTTTCCGATGCATCTCCTGCAACAATAACCAGTGCGGCTTTCCCGGTCTTGACTGCCTTTTCTGTTGCAAATTCTCCGCTTACGATTTTTCCTGCTTTCTGCGCAAGTCCGATCATTGCTAATGCCTTATCCTGCTTCAATATTTTCCAGCTCCTTTGCCAACTTGTCATACACAGACTTTTCTATCGGCATTTTAAAGGAACGTTCCAGTCCCTTTGATGCCACAGCCTTTGCAAAACAATCCGCATTAGGACATATATATGCACCTCTGCCGTTTTTCTTGCCTGTCACATCAATGATAATGCCTTCCGTATCTGTTTTTAAGATTCTGATTAAATCTTTTTTATTCTTCATTTCACGACAGCCTATGCACTGTCTTTGAGGAATCTTTTTTGTTCCGGCCAAATAAATCACTCCCTGATCTTTTATTCTTCTTCACTCAATGTAAGTTCAACGTCTTCTTCGTCACCGGCTGTTTCGTCGATGTCTTCATTTGCCTGTGCTTCACTCTTAATATCAATGCCAAAGCCTGTAAGCTTCGCTGCAAGTCTTACGTTTTGTCCTGATTTGCCGATTGCAAGAGAAAGCTGCTGTTCTGAAACGATGATTTCCGCTTTCTTTTCTTCGTCATCTGCTGTTGCGGATACAACCTTTGCCGGACTTAACGCATTGACAATTAACTGTGCCGGATTTTCATCCCATTCGATAATATCAATCTGTTCGTTGCCCAGTTCATTAACGATTGCCTTTACTCTCGCACCGTTTACACCGACACATGCACCAACCGGATCAACATTCGGTACTTTTGCACGGACTGCCATTTTAGTTCTTGAACCGGCTTCTCTTGCAATACCCATAATTTCAACAATGCCGTCTTTGATTTCCGTTACTTCTTCTTCAAAAAGGCGTTCTACAAGCTGTGGTGATGTTCTTGATACTCTTACCAGTGTCCCCGGTTTTTCTTTGTTGGAAACGCTTACAACATAAAGTTTAATTCTGTCGCCGCGTTCAAAGGTTTCACCCTTTACCTGATCACTGACCTTTAAGGTTGTCTGTGTTCTTCCGATGTCTACCAAAACATTACCCTTTTCATCAATTCTTTGTACAATTCCTGTGATGATTTCTTTTTCCTTTGAATGGTATTCATTGTAAAGTGCTGCCTTTTCTTCTTCACGAATCTTCTGTACAATTGTACCCTTTGCATTCTTTGCCGCACGTCTTGAAAATTCTTCTGATTTTACCTCTACGGTAACAATGTCACCAATCTGGCAGTTTGGCTTAATCTTTCTTGCATCGGCAAGGGAAATCTCTGTTGCAGAAATATACTTTTCAGTATTTTTTCTGGAATTGCTTCCTTCTGCCGGTTCCGGAACAGATACTTCTTCAACGACCTGTCTGTCTGAATAAATGTGGAAGTCCCCTGTGATTCTGTCTAATACAACACGGCCGTTTTCTACAGTGTTAAACTGTGTCTTATATTCATCCATCAGTGATTTTTCAATTGCCTCAAACATCACTTCCTTGCTGATTCCGTTTTCTTTTTCAAGCGCATCAAGTGCTGCTATTAATTCTTTACTCATAATTTCCTCCATTTGGCCTTGCGGCATCGTTTATTCTTTATTATTAATCACAAAATGCAAGACGAATCATTGCCAGATTCGCTCTTTCAAATGTCTTTTCTTCATCCTTTTCAAATGCAAGTGTTACTGTTTTTTCATCGTATGCTTTTAACACGCCTGTAAATTCTTTCTGTTTGTCTTCGGCACGGTAAAGCTTAATATCAATTAATTTTCCAATGCTTCTTTGATAATCTTTTTCTTTCTTTAACGGTCTTAACAACCCCGGAGAACTGACTTCAAAAATATACTGATCCGGAATATAGTTTTCTTTGTCAAGGACTTCATTAAATTCTCTGCTGATTACCTCACAGTCATCTACGGTAATGCCACCTTCTTTATCGATGTAAACTCTCAAGTACCAGTCACTGCCCTCTTTCACATATTCCACATCAACCAGCTCAAAATGATGCGCATCAATGAACGGTTGAATGAGCTGCTCTGTTTTTTCTTCGTAGCTTATCTTTCTACCCATTTATTCATCGCCTTTCCATTATTTTAAATCGCAGGAATCCCCGCCTGTCAGTCCGCCTGTATTATGCCTAACAACGAAAGAGTGGACATTTCTGCCCACTCTTTCCAGAACACTATAATACAGAATAGCTAATAGGGGAGTCGAACCCCTGTCTTCGCCGTGAGAGGGCGACGTCTTGACCACTTGACCAATTAGCCATATTCCTGTAACTGTATGCCGTATTTACAACGTGCGTTTAACAGTACTTTCATATAATACACTTTTTTTATGCACATTGCAAGCACTTTTTTTATTTTTTTGCATTTTCTTTTATTTCAGGCAAAAAATAACGGGCATCTTCCGGGATAAGGAATTCCCATGCCCTGCTGCTGCCCGTTCTGTTTATAAATTTAAAACCGCTTTTGTATTTTTCTTTAAAAGACTGCAAAAAGTGCGCTGAAAAGTCCTGCACTGGCAGCACCCATGACAATACCTGCCAGAAGCACACCGCCCAATACGGCAAGTACACTCTTTTTAAATCCCATATCCAGAAAACTGGCTGCCAGTGTTCCTGTCCATGCACCTGTACCCGGAACCGGAATACCCACAAATAAAAGCAGTGCGATAAATAACCCGTTTCCTGCTTTTTCTTTCAGCTTCTGTCCGCCTTTGTGACCTTTTTCAATACAGAAGGTAAAAAACTTACCAATGTATTTTTTATCCTTGCCCCACTCAAGCACCCGTCTTGCAAAAAGGTAAATAATCGGAACCGGAAGCATGTTGCCGATAACACAGATGATGTAGGACTGTAATAACGGCAGCTGGAAGCCCTGCGAAATCGGAATCGCACCTCGCAATTCTACGATTGGCACCATGGATACCAGAAAAATCATAAGATATTTTTTCAACATAAATTTAGTTTTCTCCATTCTCTCCGCATACACGGTTTATTTTATGCGCTGTGCACACAATCTATGTTACAAAAGTATACTGATAAAAGCAAGTATTTTTTTATTCGTGCATATGACGGAGGCTGTCTAAGAACAGCGGCTTGTTGGCGAAGCGGAACAGTTCCCTTGCGTATGGATAGTTGATGATTTTCATGGCATCGTCTTCCGTCGCAAAGACGTTCATGGCACTGTCAACATATACGTTTTGCAGGCTCATGTCGCTGACTGCAAAAACGGAATCGCACAATACCAGCTTACAGTCGTATGTATCGTCTGGATTGACTGTAATTTGTGCCTGCGGACTGATTTTTAAAATCCGCTCCGCAAGATCGTAGGAAAAATCTTCTCCCTGACCGCGTTCTAAATAAATACACTGCTTTCCCGCCAGCACTTCACGCAGTGCCGTATCTTTGCAGTCCACTTCAAATATCCGTCCGTCTGCCGCTTTTCCGCGGACACCGTGAATCGCATCATCATAGGCAAACATGACTGTTTTTGCCTTGTTATACTCACCGCGGTACATGCCTTCATACTGCACTTCAAACACAGAATTTAAAAAGGTATCACACATTTTCTCCCATTCATCCTGCGGGGTATATTTCATAAAGAAATAAATCCAGTTGCGCCACGCATAATATGTTGGAAATGTGTTGACGACCTCTTTTTTTGCGCCCATGCGGTGAAGCACCACGGAACTGCCGACTGATGCCACTTTGTAACCTGCAAGGTTACAGCAGTATCCCCACTCGGTATCGTCCCAGTAGAGAAAATTATCTTCCGGCATCAGTCCGATTTCATCTATCAGACTTTTCCGCACCATCAGAGAGCAGGCGGCAACCGCATCGGAATATTCGACATCGGGAATTCCGTCTGCATCGGTTTTTCCAAGGAATTTGGCTTCGGTACAGTAGTCTTTAAAATCCACAATCTGTCCGAACTGCTGGATAACACCCGGATTTTCCATGTGATACACGCGCGAACCTGCCATGCCGCTGTCCGGGTGTGTGTCTAAAAACGCCACCAGCTCACCCATTGCATTTTCATCAACCAGCACATCATTGTCCAGACAATACAGATATTCGTATCCTTTTTCCAAAGCTTTCCGCAGTCCGGTATTAAATCCACCCGAACCACCGAGATTCTCTGCGTTGACAAGCACCGTTACCTGACTGCCGTACTTTTCACGGATTGCTTCTGCCGAACCGTCTGACGAAGCATTATCTACAACGTATAAATCATAGTCTGTGTATTTCGATTCCAGCACTGACTGGATACAGTTCAGTACATCTTCTTTTTTATTAAAATTACAAATTACCGCTCCTACACGTTTCATATGTACCTCTTTTCCGCAGGCATTTTAATGCCAGAGGAACCGCGGACTGAATTTATTCAGTCCTGCGATAAAAGATATTTGTGCTGCCTGCGGCACAAATATCTGTATGAAGAATCTTAGATTTAAGGATTCTTCATACTTGCCTTTTCCTATAAATCAAACAGCGACAGCTGGTTGCTGTCTGCCATTCCCTGTAACAGCCCCAGATCGCTTAATTTTTCAATAACCGTCTGTCCGACCTTTGCACGCTGGCGCAGGTCGTCTTTGGATAAGAACTCGCCGCCCCTTGCCGCAATCTCTATGGATTCCCCGGCAACTTCACCAACCTTGTCGATGACTTTAAAGGACGGCATGATTTTTCCGTCAATAATCTGGAATGACCGTGCCTTTGCCTGATACAGATTAATCGGTGTAAAATCAAATCCACGTGCATACATTTCCTGCACGATACGCATATCCTTTAACTCGTCTTCTTCGGCATTGGTCAGCTGGTTTTCGGCTTTTCTCGCCTTGTAATCCGCAAGGAAATATTCCAGCTTATCCCTGCCCATTGCCATTTTTTCGTAGTCAAACGCATTGGCACGGATACTAAAGTACGCGCAGTAATACGCAAGCGGATAAAAGACCTTGCAGTAAGCCACGCGCCATGCCATCATAACGTAAGCCGCCGCATGGGCTTTCGGGAACATGTACTTAATCTTTTTACACGACCAGATATACCAGTCCGGTACATCATGCGCACGCATGACTTCTTCCTGTTCCGGTGTCAGGCCTTTACCCTTACGCACCTTTTCCATGATTGTGAACGCCTGTTCACTCTCCAGTCCCTTCTGAATCAGATAGACCATGATATCATCACGCGTGCAAATCGCCGTGGAAATGGTTGCCTTTCCCTCTTTGATAAGAGTCTGTGCATTGCCAAGCCATACATCAGTACCGTGGGCCAGACCGGCAATACGGACCAGATCCGAAAAATACTGTGGTTTGGTGTCAATTAACATCTGCATGGCAAAATCCGTACCGAATTCCGGGATACCGAGCGCCCCCAGCTTACAGCCGCCAATGTCTTGTGGTGTAATTCCAAGTGCCGATGTATTCTGAAACAGCGACATGACTTCTTTGGAATCCAGCGGAATTTCAAGTGGGTCAAGCCCCGTTAAATCCTGTAACATACGAATCATCGTCGGGTCTAAATGTCCTAAAATATCGAGTTTTAACAGGTTGTGATCAATGCTGTGGTAATCAAAATGGGTCGTTGTAATCGACGTTTTCATATCGTTGGCAGGATGCTGTACCGGTGTAAATGAATGAATTTCCTCACCGATTGGCAGTACAACGATACCACCCGGATGCTGTCCGGTGGTTCTTCGGATATCCGTACACCCCTCTGAAATACGCTCAATTTCACACCGGCGCTTTACAATCGGATGGCCTGTTTTTTCGGATTTATCCGCAAAATATTTCATTACAAAGCCGTATGCCGTCTTTTCGGCAACCGTACCGATTGTTCCCGCTTTAAATGTCTGTCCTTTTCCAAAGATAACCTCGGTAAATGCGTGTGCCTTACTCTGATATTCATTGGAAAAGTTTAAGTCGATATCCGGCTCTTTATTTCCCTTAAATCCAAGGAATGTTTCAAACGGAATGTCAAATCCGAGTTTATTAAGCTTATGTCCGCAGTTTGGACAGATTTTATCGGGCATGTCACACCCCGCACCGCCCGCAAATTTCTTAACGTCTTCCGAATAAAATTCATTGTAAAAACATTTCGGACACAGATAATGCGGACTTAAGGGGTTTACCTCCGTAATACCCGCCATGGTTGCCGCAAAGGACGAACCGACCGACCCTCTTGAACCTACCAGATAACCGTCATCATTGGACTTCCACACCAGCTTCTGCGCAATGATGTACATTACGGAATAGCCGTTTGAAATAATGGAATTTAATTCCCTGTCCAGACGCTCCGTTACAATCTGCGGAAGCTCTGGACCGTAAATTTCATGCGCTCTGTCATGACAGATTTTACGCAGCATTTCATCGGAATTTTCAATGACCGGCGGACACTTATCCGGGCGTACCGGAGAAATTTCCTCGCACAGGTTCATGATTTTATTCGTATTTTCCACGACAATCTCATAGGCTTTTTCACTGCCTAAGTAGTCAAACTCGTGCAGCATTTCCTCCGTGGTATGCAGATACAGCGGTGCCTGATTGTCCGCGTCGTCAAAGCCCTTTCCCGCCATAATGATACGGCGGTAGATTTCATCTTCGGGATTTAGAAAATGCACGTCACACGTTGCCACAACCGGCTTGTGAAATTTCGAGCCGAGTGCCACGACCCTGCGGTTTAAATCACGCAGGTCTTCTTCATTCTGCACATAGCAGTCTTCTTTTTCTATCATAAAGTGGTTGTTGCCAATCGGCTGAACCTCAAGATAGTCATAGAAGTTTACGATTCTTGCAATTTCCGCATCGGAACGGCCACTTAACATCGCACGGAATAACTCTCCGGCTTCACACGCACTTCCAACAATCAGCCCGTCACGGTATTGGTTGACAAGACTTTTCGGAATCTTCGGAAAACGGCTGAAATAGGTCAGGTGGGACGCTGAAATCAGACGGTACAGATTGATTCTGCCCGTTTCATTTGCCGCCAAAATAATACAGTGGTACTGATGCAGCTTGCGGATGGAATCCACATCGAGCTTACCCTTTTCATTGAGCATTTCCAAATCAAAAATGTCCCGCTCCTTTAACATTTCAATCAGTTTGATAAAGGCATCTGCCGTTGCGCCCGCATCATCGACCGCCCTGTGGTGGTTTTCCAGGGATACACCCAGATGCTTGCAGAGCGTATCCAGCTTATAATTGTGCAGGTTCGGTATGACAAACTGTGCCAGAAGTACCGTATCCAGAATTGTATTGTTTACGGTAATCCCCTGTTTCTGCGCCTTGTTGGCAATAAAGCTGGTATCAAATTCCGCGTTGTGCGCTACCAGTACGGCATCGCCGCAGAAGTCCAGAAAATCCTTTAAAACCGTTTCTATGGTTGGCGCTGAAAGCACCATGGCATCGGTAATGCCAGTCAGTTTCTCAATTCTGAATGAAATCGGTATCTGCGGATTGACAAAAGTGCTGAACTTGTCCACGATTTTTCCGTCCGTGATTTTTACCGCACCGATTTCAATAATGCGGTCGGCTTCCGCCGAAAATCCGGTGGTTTCCAGGTCAAATACGACATATGTATCCGTAAACTGCTGCCCCTTTGGATTTGTAACAATCTGCTTGGTATCGTCTACAAGATAGGCTTCCACACCGTAAATCAATTTAAAATCCAGCTTCTCGCCTTTTTTCTTATAATCGCCCTGAATATCTTTTAATGTATGATAGGCTTCTGTAAATGCCTGTACAACGCCGTGGTCTGTAATCGCAAGGGCTTTGTGTCCCCAGCGGATTGCCTGCCGCATGATGTCACTGACACTTGATACCCCATCCATATCACTCATCTTGGTATGGCAGTGCAGTTCCACTCTTTTGTTGAGGGCAAGGTCGTTGCGCACTTCACGGTTGTCGTAAGACTTGCGGATACCGGACACGTTTGCAATGGAAATTTCCTGGTCGTAGCGGTCAAGCGCCGCAATACCTTTGACTTTGATAAAATTTTTCTTTTTGATAAATTCCCGCATTTCCGGAAGCTGTTCGTTGCGGACAAAGATTTTTACCGTAATGGTATCCGTAAAATCCGTGATGTCAAACATCATAATTGTCCGCTCATTGCGGATTTCCCGCTCCTCGACCTTCCGGATCATGCCGGAAATAACGACTTCTCCAAGCGCCGTATCAATCTGTTCTATCGGCATCGGTTCTTCATCAAAATCCCTGCCGTATAAAACGTCATCGTTGGACGGTTTTTTATAAAATTTATCATTTCTTGAAAAGCTTCTGTTTTCCTGTCCGCCAAAGCTTTTGCCCTGTATAGGGCCTGCCGCCTTTGCAGCTGTCTGTGTGGCCGCTTCTTTACCTGCGGCTTTTTTCTTATTTTCCGCACCGGACTTTTTTTCCAGAACCGCAGCTGCCGCCGCGGCAGGACTGCCCGTTGCCGCTTCCATTTTCTGCTGAATCTGCTTTAACTTATGCTCGTTTTCTTTTTGGTAATGGCTGCCGTTTTTCGTCTTATAGCGGTATACCACATCAATCTCAAAACCGAAGCGGTTTAAGAAAACCTTATGAAAATAATCTGCCAAAGAATCCGCATAGGTTCTTGCAAGGAAGCTGTCCTCCAGTTCTAAAACCAGACGGTCTTCTTCCTCAAATTCCCAGGACGAGTTTTTCAGCAGATTATATTCCAGTGTCCAGTATTTTTCAAGTTCAAACAAAATACTGTCATAGTATACTTCCATAATCGTTACCGGCGTGTACTGCTTGGACAAATGATACCGGTCGATAATCCGCACGTCCATGTTTTTCATGCGGAATACCTGCTTTTTTAGGGCATCCTCCGTTTTATAAATGACAGGCTTTCCTATCAGCCTGTCACTTTTTAAATATACACGCGCAAGCGTATTGGTCGATGTTTTGGATACTCTTGTCACTTCCGTATCTGCCAGATAACTGCCCAGTTCCTCCGGCAGGCGGAGTGTTTTAAATACTTCAAAAAATTTATACACCTGTACCACCCCAATGGTCTAATTCGTACTTTAAGGTTGAAAGCAGTTCGTCTTCCGGTACTTTGCGCACCACTTCTCCGTGTTTGATTAACACACCACAGCCGTCACCGCCTGCAATGCCCAGATCCGCTTCCTTTGCTTCACCCGGTCCGTTGACAACACAGCCCATGACTGCCAGTTTTAAATCGTAATCATAAGAAGACACCATTTCTTCTACCTGCTTTGCCAGTCCGATTAAGTCAATGCGCGTTCTACCGCAGGTCGGGCAGGAAACAACTTCAATGCCGCCTTTCTTAAGCCCCAGTGTCTTTAAAATAATCTTTGCTGCTTCCACTTCTTTGACCGGATTATCCGTCAGTGAAACACGGATTGTATCTCCAATTCCCTGATTTAAAATCAAGCCCAGTCCGAGTGCGGATTTTATGCTTCCTGAAAATGCCGTACCGGATTCTGTAATGCCGACATGCAGTG
>ENA-OWPM01001446-OWPM01001446.1-human-gut-metagenome-genome-assembly--contig:-NODE-1446-length-18953-cov-2.836967_pt1 | contig 18953 bp, 16 predicted proteins | sample MGYA00248267_ERZ651852 | MGnify/ENA primary metagenome ERZ651852 (study PRJEB26924, sample SAMEA4378228) | human gut metagenome | biome: human gut; feature: human-associated habitat; material: faeces...
CATCCGCTACCCCGTGTGAACGAGATCGCTTACGATGTAGATGACAATCCAAAGGCTTATTACATCCAGCAGGCACGCAACGGGCTGTTCGCACGCCAAGCTATCATTTGCGAAGTTTTAGGTATATCTATCGACGAATAAAAACGAAGTTTTATGTCAGCAGAAAAGAAAAAAGAGTTGCAGGTAGCCGCTTTAGAGAACGGTACCGCCATAGACCATATTCCTCCCAGCCAATTATTCAAGGTAGCCTCTTTACTGGGACTGGAGAAAATGAACAATACGATCACGATCGGCAATAATTTCCATAGCAACAAGATGGGATGCAAGGGTATGATCAAGATCGCCGACAAGTTTTTCGAGGAGGACGAGATCAACCGTATCGCCATGATCGCCCCGAATATTATATTGAACATTATCCGTGATTATGAGGTTGTAGAGAAGAAGACGGTTACTTTACCCGACGAGCTGATTGGCTTGGTCAAATGTAACAATCCGAAATGTATCACCAATAATGAGCCGATGCTTTCCCGCTTCCACGTGATCGACAAGGAAAAGGGAACCATTAAATGTCATTATTGCGAACGTAAGATTAATAAAGAAGACATTATCATTAAATAATTGAAAGTTGAGAATTGAGAATTAGCTTTACGGAATCTTTAATTCTCAATTCTCAACTTTCAATTATAAAAACGCAGTTTTTATTATGAAGCATGATTGGAAACCGGGAACCATGATCTATCCATTGCCTGCCGTAATGGTGAGTTGTGGGAATGAGCCTTCCGAGTACAATATAATAACAGTCGCATGGGTCGGTACGATTTGTACGAATCCGGCGATGTGCTATATATCCGTACGTCCGGAACGATTCTCTTATCCGATCTTGAAGAAGAATATGGAGTTCGTCATCAACTTGACGAATCGTGAGCTGGCCTACGCCACGGATTGGTGCGGGGTAAACTCAGGGAAAGACCATCATAAATTCGAGGAGATGAAGCTCACTCCCGGAAAAGCGACCGTCGTTAACGCCCCTACGATAGACGAGTCTCCGCTTTGTATCGAATGCCGGGTAAAAGAGGTAATCGCTCTCGGAAGTCATGATATGTTTATCGCTGATGTCGTAAACGTACAGGCCGACGACCGATATCTAGACCCAGAGACAGGGGCTTTTGATATGCAGAAAGCGGATCTTTTAGCTTACTCGCATGGTAAGTATTACGGGTTAGGTGAATTTGTCGGTAAATTCGGCTGGTCCGTGAAAAAGAAAAAATAACGGTATGAAAAAAGTCTACCTTATAGGAGCGTTGCTATCTTTCGGTCTGTTAGCAGAAGCCCAGAGCTTCATGCGTTTCGAGGACAAGGCATTCAACTTTGGAGCCAAAGTGGGATTCAACGCTACTTTCCCAGTCATAAACTCCCTTTCCATCAATGGGAAGGAAGCGGAGAATATAGACATCGAATATAAGGTAGGTTATCTGGCCGCGGTCTTTTGCCGGGTCAATATCGAACGGTTCTTCCTCCAGCCAAGTTTCTCATGGCATCGCTCTGAGGGAAATATCCGTTTTTCCATACCTCAAAGTTTGCCGGAAAATAATATGATGTCCAATACATCGGCAACTACCGACCTCTTGATGATGAAAACCAGTTCCTTAGAGGTTCCCATAATGGTAGGCTATAACCTAGTGAAGAAAGGGCCTTACGGACTTAGCCTTATGGTCGGCCCCAAATTAAAATACAACTATAAGATCGCCTATACGGTAGAGTCTTCCACCACGCATGTAGAATACGTGAATGACAACACCCCGTTCGGAGTCAATATCGCTACGGGTGTAGGGGTTAGCATCGGACGGCTATTCTTCGACTTTGTCTATGAGTTCGGATTGAATCAAGTGGAATCCGATTTCGAGAAAGTCAACAACCCGGTTCCCGAGATTAATTGACAAGCGAACGAACGTGATGAGTATCTCACTCGGCGTACTCTTCTAAAAAGACATTTTACCCATTTTTCAAGTACTTGACCAAAACCTTATCGATCCGGGCGCCATCCATATCTACGATCTCGAACTCAAAGTCCAGCCACTTTAATTTCTCACCCGTCTTCGGTACACGTTCCAATATCTCTAGGATCAAGCCGCTCAAGGTATTATAATCATGCTCGGCATACAAATCCTCCATGTCGAAATATTCCAAGAAATCATAGAAAGAATATTGGCCGTCCACCAACCAAGTACCATCCTCACGTTGTATGATCTCGGACTCCTCTCCGACTTCCGGTACTTGCCCGATTAAGCCTTCCATAATATCCTTCAAGGTTACGATACCTTGGATACCTCCGAACTCATCCGTAACGAGTCCATATTTCACGTGTGTCTGCTTGAAAGATTCCAAGGCGTTATATACGCTCTGGTTCTCGGGAACGAACTGTGCCGGGCGGAGTACTTGGTTGATCGAGAAATCCGGTTGGTCGATCCTTCCGAACAAATCTTTCAGATAAACGACCCCTACTATATTATCGAACTTCTCCGAAGCCACGGGATATATATTAAATAAGTTCTCCTCCACTTTCTCCCGAATCTTCTCCGTACTATCCGTCACATCCAGCCAAACCAGCTCGCTACGATGCGTCATGATAGAACCCACGTTACGGTCTCCCAGATTAAAGACCCGCTCTACGATGTCCTGCTCTACCTCTTGCACCTCGCCACCGTCGAAGCCCTCTTTCACGATCGCCTTGATTTCTTCCTCTGTTACCCTATTTTCCTCTTTCGTATCCACGCCCGTCATCTTCACAGCCAACGCCGTACTCTTTGAAAGTAGCCAAACAAAAGGAGAAGATATCAAGGAAAGAAAATTCATGGGTTTAGCAACTAACATAGAGACCTTCTCGGCACACCCCATGCCGATCCGCTTCGGTACCAACTCTCCGAATATAAGTGTAAGATACGTCACGATAATAACGATCGTCGTTTTAGCGATCCCCAACGCATACGGTTCTAGGACCGGTATTTGCGCTATTATAACAGCGAAATTATGAGCTAACGCCTCGCCAGAGTACAAACCTGTCAAGATACCGATCAAAGTAATTCCGATCTGGATGGTTGAGAGAAACTTATCCGGCTCATTTGCCAGCTTCAAAGCAGTGCCCGCAGATTTATTACCACGTTTCGCTTCGGTTTCCAACCTAGCCTTCCGGGCCGAGACCAAGGCGATTTCCGACATCGCAAGAATTCCATTCAGTAAGATAAGGCCAATAATAATGACTATTTCCATTAATTAATTTATAGTTTGATTATGCTGCGAAGATATATAAATACTTTAATATATAAAACAAGACACCTAAGTGTCTGCGCTTACATTTAACTAAAAAACCTTACGAATCCCTTGCGGTTTCAAAAGAAAGGCGTACTTTTGCATGACAAATACAAAGTGTGATTAGAAATGCTCGATAAAATTAAGGCTCTGCTTCAAGAAGTAGAGAATATGAAAGCGGCAAATGCCGAGGAACTAGAAGCTTTACGTATAAAGTATCTCAGCAAAAAAGGCGAGATATCGGCGTTGATGAATGATTTCCGTAATGTAGCGGCTGATCAAAAACGTGAGGTTGGCAAATACTTGAACGAACTAAAGGAAACAACCCAGAGCAAGATCAACGAATTAAAAGAAAGCTTTGAGAATGTACAGACCGCAAACGATGATATCGATTTGACTCGTACGGCTTACCCGATCGAACTAGGCACTCGTCATCCTCTATCACTTGTAAAGAAAGAAATTTGCGATATATTCGGACGGTTAGGATTCAGCATCGCTGAGGGACCGGAAATCGAGGACGATTGGCATGTCTTCTCTTCCTTGAATTTCGCCGAGGACCATCCTGCCCGCGATATGCAAGATACGTTCTTTATCCAGCATAACCCGGATGTATTGCTTCGCACACATACTTCTTCCGTACAGACCCGAGTAATGGAAAAGCAAGAACCGCCTATCCGTATCATCTGTCCGGGACGTGTATATCGTAATGAGGCTATCTCTTATCGTGCTCACTGTTTCTTCCATCAAGTAGAAGCGTTATATGTAGATAAGAATGTCTCATTCGCCGACTTGAAACAAGCCTTGTTGTTCTTCGCCAAGGAAATGTTCAGTCCGGATACAAAAATTCGCTTGCGTCCTTCTTACTTCCCGTTCACGGAGCCATCCGCCGAGATGGATATCTCCTGCAACATTTGTGGAGGTAAGGGTTGCCCCTTCTGTAAAGGAACCGGTTGGGTAGAGATCCTCGGTTGCGGTATGGTAGACCCGAACGTGCTTGAGAACTGCGGTATCGATAGCAAGGTTTATTCAGGCTACGCATTGGGAATGGGTATCGAGCGTATTACCAATTTGAAATACCAAGTAAAAGACTTACGCATGTTCTCGGAAAACGATGTTCGTTTCTTGAGACAGTTTGAGTCGGCCAATTAAATTGAAAACCTAAATCATTTACCATCTCCCCGGGCCTTAACCTAGCCCGGGGGAAACACACTAGGTTAATTATGATAAAGGTTTTTCTTTTAATAATAGGAGGAGCTATCGGATCTGCGCTACGGTTCGGAGTTTCCACGTGGGTGCAACGATCGATGCTTTACTCCTTTCCTTTTGGTATCTTGTCGGTCAATGTGATCGGCTCCTTTTTAATCGGCTTCTGCTGGAGTATAGCGGAAGCCTATAATTTTTCTATCAATACAAGAGCTTTCCTATTCACTGGTCTTTTCGGTGGTTTCACGACTTTCTCTTCTTTCGCTCTCGACACGATGGTACTTATGCGTACCGGAGAATACAAGATGGCACTACTCAATGTACTTGCCAGTAATATCCTTGGTTTGATAGCGGTCTTCCTTGGGATCATACTTGGGAAGAATATCATTGCAATGATCAAGTAAATAAAAAAACACGGCACAAGTCAGTCATGACAAGGCCGTGTTATATCGAATAAAGCTGTTTCCAAATTATCTATTTACTAACCTCAAGAATACTTTCTTAGAAAAATAAGAAGGTAAAAACAGAATAAAGAAATACAGATACGAAGCCATCGGGGAGTATCCGAGAACCGTTTTATAAACACTTATATTATACTTCATAAGAGCCCCCTTATTCCTTGAGATCGAATTTGAGTGAATCCGGTAAATCGCCAACGGCTCTTTCAAGCCGTAAGCGACCTCACAACGCCTGAGTATGGTAAGCCATAATCCCCAATCTTGCCGCTTACGTAATTCCGGCATAAATACTTTTCCCACTTTCTCCGTATCATAAACTGCGGTCAGACAGCCAATTCTATTATCACACCGCATAGAAAAATAGGTCTCTCTTCTTTTTCCGATAACAATGCTGGAAATCTTGCCACTCTCGTCGCAAGTCATATACGAGGTATAAGATAAGGCACAATCCTTCTCTCGCATAAAAGCCAACTGTTTCTCCAGCTTCTCCGGACGCCATCGATCATCACTATCGCAAAAAGCGATAAATCGTCCTTTGGCCTCCGAGATAGAGCGATTCCGGCAAACACCCGCCCCACAATTCTTTTCTAACCGGAACAACTTAATACGGGAATCCCTTTGAATATACGGCTCTATGATCTCAACAGAACGATCCGTAGAGCAATCGTCGGTAATCAACAGTTCCCAATTAAGATAAGTCTGAGAAAGAATCGACTCAATGGTTTCCGCTATAAAAGACGAAGAATTATAAGAAGGAGTAATAATGGAGACCAAACCGAAATTATCCATAACTATTTTCCGATGCATTCATAGGTAAAGCCTAGCTCACCCAATTCCTTCGCGTCATAGATATTGCGACCATCCAGCAGCAAAGGTTGCCTCATTACTTTCTTGATCACGGCCCAACTTGGCAAGCGAAACTGTTTCCACTCGGTCAACAACAACAATGCGTCTGCATCGATTACCGCCTCATACATATCCTTCGCGTAAACAACCCGATCAGCAACTCTACGTTTGCACTCGCCTATCGCCACAGGATCAAACACCTTGACCACGGCACCCGCTTTCCGTAAAAGATCAATCATCACCAAAGAGGTAGCCTCACGCATATCATCCGTCTCCGGCTTGAAAGACAAGCCCCAGAGAGCGATCGTTCTCCCCTCCAAAGAGTCAAAATGTTTTCTAAGCTTCGTATAAAGGATCGTCTTCTGACGTTCATTCACCTCCTCCACGGCCTTTAGCACTCCCATCGGATAACCATTCTTTTCCGCCGTCTTGATAAGAGCCTTCACGTCTTTAGGGAAACAACTACCTCCATAGCCACATCCCGGATACAGGAATTTATTACCGATTCGACTGTCCGAACCGATCCCCTTCCGGACCATATTCACGTCAGCGCCAACCAACTCGCAAAGATTCGCTATATCATTCATGAACGAGATACGAGTAGCCAACATGGAATTAGCCGCGTACTTAATCATCTCCGCCGAGGGAATATCCGTAAAGATCACCCGGAAATTATTCAGGAGAAACGGACGATAGAGCTTGCTCATCATCTCCTTCGCCCTCTCCGACTCCACACCGACCACTACCCGGTCCGGACTCATGAAATCCTTGATGGCCGCACCCTCCTTCAAGAACTCCGGATTCGAGGCCACATCAAAGGGGATATCCATCCCACGTTTACTCAACTCCTCTTGAATCGTAGCCTTTACCTTCCGTGCCGTACCCACGGGAACCGTACTCTTGGTTACCAATACCGTATATTTCTTAATATATTGGCCAAACGTACGAGCCACCTCCAACACATAACGCAGGTCGGCACTACCATCCTCGTCCGGTGGCGTACCCACGGCGCTAAAAACGATATCCACGTTATCCAGACAAGAGGCCAGATCCGTCGTAAAATGAAGTCTACCTTCCTTGGAATTACGCAATACCATCTCTTCCAACCCCGGCTCATAAATCGGGATATTCCCCTCCAACAAGCCATTTATTTTCTCCCGGTTGACATCCGCGCAAGTGACATCAACCCCCATCTCGGCAAAACAAGTCCCGGACACCAGGCCTACGTAGCCGGTGCCGATAATTGCGATATTCATAAGTTATAAGATTATATATTTCAGGAAATCTATAGAGAAGTAGTCAAGTTTTGGTATACGTATATTACGCATATCAAGCCAAATGATATGCGATATTCAATTTTTTAAACTATTTACGGCAAAGAAGACAAGGATAGCCTCATGCTTTTCCCTCTATCAACGAAAGCAAGGTATTCAAATAATTATCAACAGAATCCATCAAGGGAAGAATCTCATTGGCATCGATCACAATCCAATCATCATAATCCCCACTTTGTCTCAACTCAAATAGTTTACTATAAAAACGTCCCAAGTCTTTACTGATTATTCCTGTACTTACAAAATGAAGACCTAATAAACGAATCACTCCTGAATGCGTAGAAGCCTGAAAGCCATTTTTAATTAACAGTGCCGTGGTCATATAATAACAAGCATAATACATTCTATTAGCGGCCGCATGCCAATAACCACACTCTACGATCCCTTTGGTTTCCTCCCAAGTATCAAAAGCTCTAGCCTTTCTTGCTATAACAAGGGCTTCCCGTTCTTCATCTGTTAGATTCATAGTTCTATACCATCTAATTCCACATTCTTGAAAAAAGGAGTACCTTTACGTTTCATCCATTCAGTAAAGGTATATAACTTAGTGCTAAAATATTCGCCAAATTGCCATCCTAGGTCGATTAAAGGATAGGCATAGGTATCAAAATCCGCAGAGGTTATCTTTTCCTTGTCCAACAATATTAGAATATCCCAATCCGATTCATCATGGACATCTCCACGGGCTTGCGAACCAAACAAAAAAACCTTTGTTCCAGCTGGCATCACTTGCTTTATCAAAGCCCTAAGAGAATATAATATATCGTCCTTCCTCATTGTTGTACAAAATAAACATATTATCATACGATCGATCATATTGATTTACAGCCATCGCACGATAGTTACCACCACAAATATACTTACTTTTAGCTAGGCCACAAATATTCTTCTTGATTTTTATCGTATAAGACACCTTGCCTACATAGCCGGTACCGACAATGGCATTATATACAACCCCCGTTTTCCAGTACGAGGCGAATCAAAGCATAGGTACTTTCCAGAAGGGGATACTCTGGGATGTAAATCGCAAGCTATATGGCATTTAAAATCTTTCGTTTGAAACTCTTTGGGAGAATAGATACTTAGCAACAAATCCGCACTTTGAGTATTGATATCAGCCTTATAGATTTTTGCCATCCTATATTTATCCGGATAAGTATCCGCCACAAAAGACGTATCCGAGATAAAGGACTGATGACCATCCGAATTCAACACATCCCCTACTATTATTTGATAATGATCTACATCTTTCATGTCATACAATACATGACAACTGTTACCATTTATAATGCAAGACGCTATCAATTGATTCCTGTTATTCCATACATAATGAGAACCGGACTCTTGAGTAGGTAAGGTAATAAGTCGCCGATCACGCAAATCATAAACCATGATCTTGGTATGCCGCCTCATATAATCCCCATCGGTTGGTATTTTTCGGTATAAGAAAGAAAGATACCGACCGTCTTTCGAGAACTCCGAATGGGTTACAAAATGCATATAGCCCTGCCTATAGGATTCATCTTCCATCTGTGCCAATTCAGACAAAGAGATAAGCAACTCTGAAGTATTCTCCTTTAAATCCACCAAGAACAAACCGCTATCTTTAGGTGCCGGATCATCCAATTTCCCTCCATCCCGATAAGGATAACCATACCCGGGCATACAACGCTCCAAGCGCTCATAACTAAAAGAAGAAGCCAAAGATCTTTGCTCATCTTGATAGACCGCATCAATCGGGCAGTCTATTACTTGGTATTCCCCTGTCGATAAATCATGAATCTTAGACACAAGCCGATTCGCTATCGCCGTATTATAAATCATCCGGTTCTTATCCAACCATTGCAGCCTGCATCCTTTATGATAATTCCATGCGTAAGAGGTATCCACCCTATGAAAGTCCTTTATAGAGCCTTGTTCCAAATCAAAATATCCGACATCCAGTCCATCAGACGGTAAAGGCATACGTAAATCCAACCTATTTTGATTCGCCAATAGCTTGGTCTCATCAAAAGAAAAAGGCGTGACATCGTGAAATCCGAAAAAGAAGCCTTCCCGGTATTGATAGGGAGAGGCGAAATACTCCTTCTTCCTTGGCAGCAAATCAAATATGCCTTGATACATATTCCGCACGAACTGCTTTAAGGCTGGATTTTTACGGACGAGGTTATAGATGGTAGATTCTAGTTTATTCATAAATCAACATGATTATTTTTTCAATTCAGAGACAACTGCCTTAAACTTCCCTGCTTTTGTACGGGGAATCTCATCCACATACTCAAATTTTACCTTTATGGTAGGGCTTATCCATTGAGATATATTTACCAACAATTTCTTCTCCGTAGCCACACTATAGGAATTCCTTCTCACAATACGTAAAATCATTTCACCAAATACTTTTTGGACTACTTGACACTCCTTCACCTCCGACGTATCTTTGAAAATATAATCCAGACGCTGAATGTGAAGCCCCTCTGGTGTAACTATATAGTCTTCATTGCGACCAACAATATCTTCTATAATTTGGCTATGTAATCCACATCCACATTCCCGGTCGGAGAACACTGCCGTATCCCCATTTTGATAACGAATAAAAGGCATACCAAGATTAGCGAACCCGGTAGCCAAAATCTCACCCTGCATCCCACTCTCTGTAGGAACAGCTTGATCCAATTCCATATGACCAATCTCGAAATCCTCGTGATAAACCGAGTGGATACAATGGGTAGCGATAGCGGCTTGCTCAGAAAAACTATACAACTCATGGATTTGGACACCTTTAAAAACAGCCTGTAAGATATTTTTCTGATTCTCGTATAACTTCTCGGCACCCGTGAATATGTGTTTAGGAGGAAAATCCAAAGCCATACCCACATTCATCAACTCATTCGCAAATGTGGTCATAATAGATGGATAGCCTATGAACATCTCTATACGTTTCAGATTAATCCAATTTACGATATCCCGAATCTTCTGTTCATTCAACTGATGCATATTTATGAAATAACGGTTCAAGGCTCTATCATATCTCCAAAAGGGAGGTCTCGAAGTTGAAATAGGAACAATAGGACGACCGGAGAAATTTATACAAGCTTTTCCGAGATCAAAGCCAAATCTATTTTTATATCTTTGGTCTACCGCCCAATAATAGGCTGCACTATATTTAGTCCAATAGAAGTCCAACGCTTTTCCCGTTGAGCCACTAGTATTAAATAGAATAAGATCTTTTTGAGGAATATTATTGGCAACCAAGCCAAGCCAATTCTCTCGAATTTCCTCTTTCGTCAGAATCGGGAACTTTTGCAAGTCTCCTAATTGTTTAAAATCAGAAGGAGATAAACCAGCATTAGCATATTTCTTTCGATAATAAGGACAGTGATTATAGGCCTGTTCCAATATCTTAAAAATATGTTCTTCTTTGTAAGAACGAATCTGTTCTTTTGACCAACCCTGGGTTGAGTTCAAGAAATCCAAGATCTTATAAAAGTCATCGTTGAAACGCTGTCTCTTTAGTTTGTAGCCGTGAAGAGAGACTGCGATATTTTGAAGCCAATAAGGGAGGGAAGAGTAAATAGATATAGTGTTCATTTGTCATTTGTCTTTTGATAATTAGGTAACTCGATATACCCCTTCCAGCCAAAATAAGGAACAAAATCAAAATGCTCCTTCTCTCTCAGTTCATCCAAGCTACCCCTCCAATCTTTAATATCACTAACTATATTTATAGTTTGTGGGTCAATTTCAGATATAGGCATTTCATGCTTTGAGAAAGCCTCATATACCACAGGTAATTTTCTCCAGTCAAAACCCATCAATGTCGTAGCCACAGTATCTACACTAGCGGGATCCTCTCCCGATATATAGACACCACATTCCTTTGGATCTCCTTGCATCGGACCAGCTCCTTCCATGGCAATAACACCATCTATAACTGAATAATAACGTTTTTTTGTTTTCCGAAACGTACCATCCGGATTCCCATATATCAGACAACGATTCAAATCCAGCGTCATTCGCCAAGTGGTATCATTCCCATACCAGTTCCCACTCCGGATTGTATTGTGCGTAGCGCCAAATACCTTCTCCCCCTCTGCACGAAGTATTTGAGCCATCTTAATTCCTATAAATGGAATATTGATTATTATCCTTTTTACGAACTTGGATCCCCATGTCTCGAACTGTCGTTTAAATGATGTATCAGGATAATCATCACCTCCATGTTTAGGAGATCCCCATGTGTGATGGGGCAAATAATTCTTATCAGCCGTTATCCCCACAAAATTCTTAATGCTTAAAGTAACACCTGTTTTTTTATGTGTTTTCATCTTCGGCAAAGAAATCACCACATCTGCCATAATAGGAGTAGCGCAAAGTAAATACTCTTGTATTGTTCCCTGATGATGTTTATTCAACTCCTCATAATTGGAGTCTGCTCCAAAATAATTACCTTCTCCCTTATGCCCATAAAACAAACTGTTCTTTTCTAAATTAAAAAGAACTGTTCCATTTGGGTCACCGGCCAATTTCTTTTTATGCGTGATAATCCCTTTCTCACTTGTCCACTCTTCATTCCGCAAATCAATTATTCGTACCGGCACTCCATACTTAGAGGTACAATCCGAAGCTATTTTTGTTAAGCCTATTTTTTTATCAATCTGCTCAAAAGAGGAATCGGTTTGAGGAGCGTCACAAATATAGACTTCTCCCTTTCCTCCTAATTTCTCACATACATAATTCGCTACATACCGAATCAACTCCGGAGATGTAACAACACATTTCCATTCATTTTTATCCGTTTCTTTTCCCTCTTTCACCAAATTTGGCTTCAATACCACCCGATCTCCCGGACGGATATCCATGAAATCAAGATAAGGAAATTGTTCATTTACATATACGTTCATATTCATTACGAATTAATATTCATCTACACAAGGATTGATACAATTGATTGTAACGATTCCCCATAACGGATACATCATATTTTTCACTCCGTTGTTTACATTTTTCAGAAACACTTTTATAGAATAATTGATCTTCCATCAACAGCCTTATTTTAGCCGCTAAATCTTTCTCATTATGAGGCTCAAAAAGAAGTCCTGCACCTTCTACTATATTCGACAGACCTTCCACATCCGAAGCGATAACAGGTTTTCCCGCAGCCATACCTTCTACTGCCGCTAAACCAAAACCTTCAAAATTGGATGACATAACAACAATATCTGATGCCTTCAAGATAGAAATAGCATCCTCCCTTACACTCAAAAATAAAATTCGTTTCGATAGATTGTAATATTGAGCAAGTTTTTGATACTCATCTAACAAGGGGCCATCTCCGACAAACAGAACATAAAAATCATCTGGTAAAAGAGCTAAAGCCTTTATAAGAGTCTTTTGATCTTTTTGTGGATAAAACCGACCTATTTGGACTATCAATTTTGCTTGAGAGGAAAGATTCAATTGTTCTCGGCCAATAATCTCACATTGCCGAATATTTTTTACATTAACACCATTGTTAATCACAAAAAACTGATACTTATTCCCTAGATACGATTTAAAAAATAGAGAAACTCCCTCTGAAATAGCAACAATTGCATCATATTTAGAATAAATAAATCTCTCTATAGGCTTCAATATCTTAAAAGACTGCCTATTGTTAAACGTACTATGTTCTGTCAATACCAATTTACAAGAAGCTGAAGAGAAATACTTTGCTAATGCCACCCAATAAAGAGCGGGAAACAGATGCACATGAACAATATCAAACTCTTTAATTATCTTTCTTAATTGAAAAAAGAATTTAGGATTATATAAAGAGTACCTTCTATTCTCTAAATAAATAACCTCACATCCCAACTTCTTTAAATCCTTTTCGTAAGAAGGAGACATTATAGACAAAGAAACAACCGTCACTAAGTTACCATGAGTAATTTGATAATCTACTAAATCTTTTACGATCTTTGCGGCACCATTTCCCCGCCACAATTGAGGGATAACATGAAGGATTCTCATTTTTAATTTTCTCTTTCTAGTTTAGCATACAAATCCATATAGCACTTCACGATAACAGGTAATTTAAATCGCTCAATATTTTCAAGTCCTCTCTTGATGAGATCATCACGATAATGATGATTTTTAATAAGTTTCATGACTCCATTCCTTATACTCTCTATACTATATGGATCCACCAACAAAGCAGCATCACCTGCTATTTCTTTCATAGGTTCCAAATCGGAAGTGAACACCACTCTCCCGACTGCTTGCCCTTCTATAATAGGCATTCCAAAGCCCTCATATAATGAAGGAAAAGAAACTATGTCACAATTCATATATTCATCTAATATTTCTTGATTAGACAAATCACACTTATAGACATATCTAATAGAATAAAAACGAAGCATATCCTCTATATCTTTTCTATATTTTCCCACAATATGCAATTCACAATTAATTCCTTTTAATGCAGGTATCAATCGTTCTAGATTTTTATTTTCAGCAGTTCCTATATGTAGAATAATCGGACAACCCTCATTAAATAGTTTAAATTTATAGTTATAATTTGTATCTAATGGATTATATATGATATGTATCTTATCTTTAAAACGAGGAAAATACGAAATAAGCTTCTCTCTCACCTCATTTGATATGCAAGTCACGTACGAAGCCTTTCTCATGGGAAGATAAAACCAAAGCCATTTAAAGATCATTTTTTTCAGCCCATGTTCAAAATCAAGAAATCTCGTATCATGAATGGTTAATACGACCTTTCCCTTACATAAAAGGATCGCATAATGCGTATCTCCCGTCAAATGAGTAATGCTATTACATAATCTTTTTACATAAAGAATGTTACGCAATAAATTACTAACACAAACTCTCGCATAGGGTAAGAAAATATTCTTAACAAGGACATTCTCCTTACGCAATCCGCTTTCCACAGTATTGAACACATGTTCTATACTATAATTTAAACCGGATTTTCTATAAACAAAAAATACATCTTTCATTAAAAACAAAATTGATAGGGAATAAATGGATTATAGCGACCGACTGAGTAATAATCAATACCTTTATAAAGCATACCAATAAAATAAACAAAGATCATTATTAGCATTATTATTTTTACACCTTTACCTTTATAACCATAAACCACATAAGAGACAATGAATACCTCATATATTGTGAAGTAGTTAGTACCTCTTGACACGATTATCTGAAAATCAGTTCCATTGAATATTGTATAAATAAGCAAAGATAAAAAGTAAAGGTTAAAGGAAAGCAACAATAACCCTTCTCGTTCTTTCTTCAATAGAGGATACGCAAGAAACAACCAAAGTGATTTCCGTGCTATTCCTAAAAAAGAAGCATTTACGCCTGTAGATTCTATTTCAGTATAGCCCATCAATCGTGTATCATCCCCTGATACATATGGTACTATCTCCCCAAAATATTTATCTATTACATCAAAGACAGATAGTCCGATACAAACAACCAGTAAAAGAACATAATATTTAGTCTTCAACTTGCTGTTCAAAAAATAAGCGACAGCAAATATCAATATAGACAAATGAAACGGGCAAGCCAATAATATAGACAAATAAAAAAAAATCCATTGACGGTTCAATATAAACCGAATACTATAAATACTGATAGCCAATGAGATCAATTGACGATTCATCCCTAATACGGGCAATAATGTGCAATAAAGACAAAAAAGAGTAAGTAAGGGATCTGGCGAATATTTCCTTATAGTGGGAAAGATTAATCCCCACACGATCACCGCTTCACAAAGCAAGAATACGTTATAATCTATCGTAAGTCCCCTTATCAGCTGATTAAACAAAACATATCCCGGCTCGAACTGTTCCCATTCATCCCATAAGCAATTTAAAAAGAACCGATAATAGTTTCCCCAATCCGTTCCCGTCTCCCACCGAAGGCCATCATGTAATACAAACAGGAAAAAAATGAATGTAAATAAAATATATCCAATCTTACGATTTGCCTTAAAATCGAGCCAAAAGCAAGCGTTCTAAACCAAGTCCAAAACCAAAACCAGCTGTTTCTGGACCACCGAAGTATTCAACCAAACTATCATAACTATAATGTTCCACAAAATGATTGTATATTAAGTTTGACAAGTCATATCTATCTTGTGAGTGATCTAGGTAATAGTTTATCTTTTCCACCGCATCGTCAATTGTCCGAAATGATACGAGCTCCGGATCTATCGGTAGAAGATCTTTCAATATCGGACGATAATCACACAGCTGGAAAGCACCGGATCCATTAATCTCAAAGAACTTATTATTCACAGATTCAATTTCCGCATAATGCAAATTATTAAATACGATCTTAGCTCCATATAATATACGAGCTTTTTCCTCTCCTACTATATATTTCCCTTGGAAACAATCATCTAACTCTGAAGAGAAATAGGCTCCTTTTTTACCGTACAAAGCCAAGTGTACTCCTCGTTTTTTCAAGATAGAAAGCATTCTAGTCCGATATGGGTACATATTACCAAACGCCAGTACATCTATATTCTCTTCCTGTTCGCATGTCAATTTATCTCGCTTAGGCCGTTTATGGATACGTGTATTAAATGCCTCATTATACAACCTAACATTCAACTTCATGTTATCCCGCATGAATCTCATCATATAAGGATCTTTAGTAAAATAGAGGTCATAAGGTTCTACAAATAATTGCAGACGTTCAAGAGTTGTTAGTTGATCTGGATTTATATGGATAATATGGATTCTATTAAGCTTTATTATACGTACTAATTCCGGATGGATAAACCGATAAACCCCTATCACCAGATCCGGATCACGACGAAGAACACTATCAAGTACCCTATTAAACACACTCCGATCATAAGTTTCCGAGTATCTTCTGGCTAATGTATCAAATGTACGTAACCACTTATTAGTACTAACAGAAGAAGAGTAAATATCCACAATCGAACACGAATGCCCCTGTTGATTGAATGTTTCATTCAAGTTATATTCCAAAGAATCAAACGATTTCGATCCAACAATTACTATTTTCATATTTAGATAATTTTATACATACAAATATTTATTGTATTATCCTATAAACAACTTCTTTAAAGAATCGATATATACTTCTTAATTGAACATTAATATGTGTTTTATATATATAAATAATCATTTGCTTAAAAAATAACAATAGATCGATCTTTATAAGAGCTAAAACAAACCATAATGTATAATTATAATATTCTATTTTATTTATATCATAAAGAAAATCATTCACTTTATATCCAACCTTTATTCTTGATAAAAGATATTCCTTATTTAGAGAATACTGAAGAGATCCATATCTTACATTTCTTATATATACAATATAGTTGCAGATATCAATTTCTTTTGCTACATAGCCAACATTAACACTAAACCAAACATCATTTGAAGCGACAACTTCCTCAAATTTAATACTATACCTTTCTATCATACTAACTTTTACCATTTTTGCCCATGGCGAATAGCACCTATATCTTAAAGTATCACTTCTTTTCTTATAAAGGTCTTCTTCTAGATTAGTAACACACAACCCATCTTCTAAATCTTCTCCTGTTATTAAATCTATCGTTTTATATGGAATGTAAATTACGTCCATTACAGAATTCTCATAATCATCAAATAATCTATTTACATTTTCAGAAAAATAATCATCTGCATCAGAGAATAGCAACCATTTACCTTTTACATATTTTATACCTGTATTTCGGGCATATCCTGCACCTTTTCCTTCTTTTGTAAAAATAACTTCAACATTAGATCTATTTAAACCAGGAAACTTATCAAAATCTACAATATTAGGATCACTATTATCATCTACTACAATAATCTGTACATCCTCTCTATTGGGAATCGAATCCAAGCAACGTTGAAGTAAATTAGGAATATTTTTATGTGGAATAATTATTGAGTAATTTATCATTACATTAAAAAATTAAATTAATAAAAAACAGTAGCATTTATATTCTCTTTTTGAATTCCAACAGCTCTAAGCACCAATTCCTATAAATCAGCGTTACAAAGCAAAAAAACTCTACCGAAACGACCATCACCGTCATCGTATAAAGATTTACGTGTTGTGTAAGTAAAAGCAAAGTGATTCCTGTCATAAAAAATAAGCAATTATTCACCATCACACGCATATAAATAGCCGAATATCCAAACGGAACGAGGCGATTTCCTCCCATAAAACTATTGAAGGAAACTAAGATCACAGAAATACCCAGTAATCGTATAATAACAGAAGTCTCCTCCATATATTGCCCGATAAAAAGATACACAATCCAATCACTACAAAGACACACACATATATATGCCAAAAGCACAGCTCCTGCGACCAAAAACATCACACGATTAACAAATCTAATATTACGTTCACGAGCTATCCTTGGGAAAACTGCTTGTGCCATCATTGAAATAGGGAGCTTCAAACATTGTATCACCTTATCAGCCATATCATAGATAGATACTTCTGACATACCAAGAATAGAACCTATCACTAATTTGTTTATATTCACGTAGATTTGAGTAGATAAACCCGAAACAAACAATGGAAGACTCTCCTTATAAGCTAATTTCAAATCTCTTATTGATATTATTGACAACCTTATCTTCTCTTTTCCTAATACGATATATAAAGATAGGCTACCTGCCAATATAGTGCCAATACCATTCAAGAGCGGCACCAACAAATAATCCTCCTGATTATGGATAAACAAGAATATAGCGACCACGAACAGCAAACGGGCCGACAAGTTTACGATCGCAATATATTTCATCTTCTCAATTCCTTGGAAGAACCAAATAGGTAACAAAAGCTCATTAAATGTCAATAAAAAAGTAAGGGCATAGACCCAATAATGATCCTTAAAAAACGGGACTATACTTATAACCGAAAAATATACGATCAAACAAATCAACCAAAGGATAAACTTACACAAATAAGTGGATGATACAATCTGAGATAGCCTCTCCTTATTCCCTTTATAAACCGCTACATTCTTCGCTCCGGACATATTAAATCCAAAGTTTATAACCAATGATACATAAGCTATAATCGTTTGAGCGAATACGATCACTCCATACAAATCCAAACCTATGATCCGTAATAAATAAGGATAGGTCAATAATGGGAATAAGATCGTAAAAACTTGCAATATGCTCAAGTAGGAAAAATTAGCCAGTACGGTCTTATTCCTACTCAGTTTCTCTCGTAAAGACATGATTTGTAAAGTGAATCTGTAGGTATACAAATATAAGAGTGAGTTCCATTTGGAACCTACCTATATTTAGATATTCAAATTTTATCGGTTATTCCTATTATCGTTTTATAGCTGCGGCTCTTTCATATAACGTGATCCACCTTTAGCGTTTTCAATTGATCTTCCACCCCTCGATCGTCCTCTTCTCCGTACTGAAATTAATCCCCACCTTCACCACCGGCAGGCCGCAGAGGGCGAAACGTTCAGGGTAATCCTTCAAATCGATTTGCTCCATGGCAGCTTCGGCGCTTTGGTCCAATTTCAGCTCGATCACGTAAAGCGTGGAAGGTGTGCGGAGCACCATGTCCACACGGCCTTGCGGCGTACGGACCTCCACATCGACATAATTACCGATCAGCGTGAAAATGACATAGAGCAATTGCTGGTAATGGCCTTCGTAATGCGTGTTATCGCAATAGGGGATCGTGGAGAGATAGGTGCGCATCAAGCGCAACGCACCATCCATGTCACCGTTGTAGATCATCTCCGCCATTTCCGCCA
>ENA-OWPM01001466-OWPM01001466.1-human-gut-metagenome-genome-assembly--contig:-NODE-1466-length-18800-cov-2.582875_pt1 | contig 18800 bp, 29 predicted proteins | sample MGYA00248267_ERZ651852 | MGnify/ENA primary metagenome ERZ651852 (study PRJEB26924, sample SAMEA4378228) | human gut metagenome | biome: human gut; feature: human-associated habitat; material: faeces...
TTAACCGCAGGAGGGCGCTGGTGCCCCTCGCGCTTCCCTGACGTGTCATTGCGAGGAGCGAAGCGACGTGGCAATCTCGCAGCACCAAGTTGGATAACAGGAAAGCCATCGGCGAAATCGTGAGTGCCTTCCCGAGATTGCCGCGTCGGCCTGCGGCCTCCTCGCAATGGCACATCAGGTGGTGCGGCGGTGCACCAGCGCCCTCACACGGTTGAATATCCCTGTACAAGGCGGTCACTGACCGCCGCTGCAGGCACAAGATGCAAGCGGTTTGTTCGTTTTGATCGGCGGCCTGTTCATATCGGCAGTGCCGGGCCGTTCTCAACAAAACAGTGCTGTTTTTCCCGCAGACATAAAAAATAACCTTTGCCTTACGGCAAAGGTTATTTTTGGTACGCCGTGGTACGCGAAATTCGAACATAGAGCTTAACTGTTCGCCCTCGGCCACGGTTTCTTCAACGGCCTTTAAGGAGACCTCGTTGTTTTTGCCGCCATAGTTGAGGCGCAGCAGCAAGCGCCCATCGTCATACAGATACACAGCCTGAAGAAACGTCTCGACGATGTAAATGCGCCAGCCAGGGTCGCTCTGATCTGCAGTACGGAACCGCTCCAGAAACCAAATCACGGTCTCCCGGTCAAGCTCAATAGTGTCGAGCCGCTTTTTCGCAAGTGCATCCGCCAGTGCGGTCTTTTCCGCCTCCAACTCCAAGAGGTGGGTTTTCAGACTTTCGGTTATCAGTCCGCTATCTATGACGCTCATGGTGTTCCTGATCGCCGTGTCGATCTGCTTTATGCGCTGCTCTAAATCGGCAACCGCGCTGCTCTTCTGCTGAGTAGCCTGCCATGCTATGAAATGGTCGGCGAATGCGTTAATCATTTCGTCGTTGTTCACGACCTCGGCAAGTGCAGCAACAACAACGTCCTCGATCCACTCCTTGGAAACGCGCTCTTTCTTGCACTTCTTCGCCCGGCGGCCATTGCAGATGTAGTAAGAGTACACCGTGCCGGACTTGCCTGTGCCGCAGTCTCCGGTCATTGGCTCACCACATTCTCCGCAAAATAGCTTCGTTGTGAGTAAGAAGCCGCCAGCGTCTTTTTTCGCCGCTGGGGAACGATGATGTTTCTCAAGCATTATTTGCACCCTATCAAATGTCTCCCGGCTTACAATGGCCGGGATCCCGTGCTCATCCCGAATGTCTGCGTATTCATATACACCAACGTATTTCTCATTTTGGAGGATCTTCCGAATCGAGTTTTTGTTAAATGGATTCCCCCGAAGGGTGCGGAATCCTTCCTCGTTGAGTGCGGTGTATATGCTTACAGCTGATTGTCCTGCTGCGTACTCCTTGAAGATGCGCTGCACAACGGGGCCGGTTGCCGGATCAATTTCAAAGCGCTTGTCCGCCCCCTTGCGCAGCCCAAACACAGTCTGACCCAGCGTCTGCCGCTTGAGCGCAGAATCGTAGTTGCCGCGCCTGACGTTCTGTGACAGATTTGCCGAATAATATTCGGCAAATCCCTCCATCACTGATTCAAGAACGATCCCCTCCGGCCCGTCCGGGATGCTTTCCTTCGCGTACAGAAGCCGGACACCGTTCTGCTTCAGTTTGGCCTTGTAGACGGCGCTGTCATATCGTGATCTGGCAAAGCGGTCATTTTTCCATGTGATCACGACGTTAAACTGGCCCTTGCTGCTGTCACGGATCATGCGCTGGAATTCCGGGCGTCTATCGGACGTGCCGGTCATGGCGCGGTCACAGTATTCCTCAATGATTCGGATGTTGTACCGCTCTGCAAACGCATGGCAGTCGCGCAGCTGCCCTTCAATGCTTTCGTCGCGCTGGCCGGAGGAGGAATACCGGGCATAGATTACGCCGATTTGTTCCTGCACGACTTGCTTATACTTAGCCAAAACCGAATCACCTCACTTTTTGTTGAGCCATTTTACTATTGTGCTATATAATGGATCAGGGATTATTTCGGCATCTGGTATATCACTAGGGGCGGTAAAACGATATGTGAGTTCGTTAATATTGTGAAGCTTATACGCTTTCCCCTCCTTGCTTTCCTTCTTGAATGTCTCTTCTTGGGTGCATTTCACGGAAAAGGAAACCTCGGAATCGGCGAAAGAATAACGGCAATGGTCGCTTGGTGAAGAAATATAAACGACTGTTATTTGCTTGCTATCTGCATCTTGAAGCTTTCCGAGCAGATATGCTCCTCGGAAATCATATTCGTTCGCCTCACAGGTAATATAGGCACTGGTCTCAAGGTCCTCTGCTACTAACCAATGGAATTCTTCATCAGATAAATTTGCAGCATCAATTGTTGAAACTACGTACAGTGTGTGCGTATAGTCACTACTCCGAACCTCATATACATCAACGGCGTCAAGTGTAATCTCTTTGCCGTTGTATTTCAACGGATACGGAAGCGACTTTGGCATCTCGGTATGGCGTCCCTCCGTGTCGATATAGAACACGCCATCTTCTTTGCTGCCACTGGTCACGCCGGCCGAACTGCTGCAAGAGCATAGCAAGATAATCATTAAAACAAGCGAGAGAGCAAGTAATCCTGTGCGCTTCATCATTTACCTCCCTAGTCACACATCTACACAACGAAGAATCAAATTATTATTGCGGACAAAATGCGCAACAGCTTCGTTATGTCGAAATAAGTTGAATGTTATTTTCTCTCAAAAATATTTCACAGTAATACTATGTGTGATATAATCAAGGCACTGCTAGCAGACATTAACGAAGGGAGTATCAAAACGAATGATGCACTTGGTCTGGGCTGATATCTGCGGCCTCTTTGCGCAATTGGGCGCAAACGAGAAATTATCGTTTATTTCTTATCTTCGTTCGATGCAAGATAGCGAAGATAATTTAGTGCCTCCACCTTCTTATCCTCCGAAAGGCGATCAAAATAATGCATAGCCTCTGCGTCCGCTCCATCCTCGGCAACGGGGATGGAGTTTTTTTCGTCACTCCATCCCATGAGATATCCAACCGTTGTATGAAGTGCCCGTGCAATAGGGACTAGGTTGTTGATTGGTATTTTTTCAATTTCACCCTTCTCATACCGGAACATCGTAGAACGAGAGACACCGATCTGCTCGGCGACCTTGTCAGCCGTAATTCCTAATTCTTTTCTGCGTGCTTTGATTCGTTCTCCTGTTGTCATACAAACAACCTCCTGTGCTAGTAATAAGAGTATACCATTAGTGTTGCATATTTGCAACATCTATTTTCGCATTTTTGCAACTTTGTTATTGACAATTGCAACAAGATGGGGTATTCTTAATACAGACAGTCGCATAAATGAGACTGCAAGAAAGGAGGATAAACATGTTCCACGTCGATGTCAATAAGCTCAACGGAAAAATTGCGGAACGCAACACCACAAAAGAGGCGGTCGCGGACGCAATAGGGGTCAATCGTAGCACTTTTTACCGACGCTTGAAATCTTCAACGCTGACCATTCGTGACATTCACAAGATTTGTGATGTGTTGAGGCTTTCTGGGGCGGATGCGCTTGAAATTTTTTTGGCCGTATAGTCGCATTTTTGCGACTATGAAAGGAGGAGCTTTTGAAACGCACAAAGCCAAAGGTTATCCGCACCAGCGAAGCCGTCAAGATCAATCCCAAAGAGGTCCCGGCTTTTGAGTTCCAGATAGCCTGCTCTGTCCTTGCTACCAGCATCAAGCGTGCTTTAGCTGACCCGCAGCTTCGAGCCGATTTTGACAGGTGGAAAGAAAGGAGGGCAGAGAGTCAATCGCATCCAGACGAACCAAAAGAAAGGAGTTGACGCACATGGCCTATTACCGGGTTTGCCCCGAATGTGGATGCACGCTTGACCCGGGCGAACCTTGTGATTGCCAAAGCAGAACAAAAAAGGAGGCCGCCCCCGCTGCCACGGGAACGACCTCAGGCGAAAATAGCCACCCACAGTTTACCAACGACGGCACAAGAAGTCAAGCTGAAAGGGGGTATTTCCGATGAGTGATGAGCTACGCGACCTGCGCCACGCGAAAAACATACCCGCTGGGGACATGGTTGCCGTTGTGCAGCAGCTCTATCCCAAGTACGACAAGACCATGCAGAGCAAATGCGAAAATGGCGCTGCCTACGGCGTGGACATTCGTGCCGACGCTCTGGAAGCTCTTTATCTGGCGTTTGCCCCAGAGCTTTTGGAGCAGCGCAGACGCCGCAAAAACTCGGGACATCGGTTAACGTGCCGAATCTCCGCAAGGCTCGCAGACGGCGAATACGGGCTGTTGCAACAGCATATTCACGCCGATGGGTACGCCACCATGCAAGATTGGATTACAGACATTGTCCGAGCCTATCTTGCAGGGAAGGAGGCAGGGCCAGATGTGGAATGACATCCCCGACGATCCTGTTATCCAGAACATGGAACGCACCGGTTACCCTGACGGCAAAGAGCCGCGCTATCCCCGCTGCCCGTGCTGCGGAGAAGAATGCGAAACAATGTACAAAGACCGTTTCGGCGCTTATGTCGGCTGCGACGGCTGCGTCGAAACGAAAGACGCATGGGAGGTTGACGATTGCTTCCCGTGCCCGGAAAAGGAGTAGATCATGAAAGGACTTATTATCACGACCCGCAACACAATGCGCATCGCTGGTTTTGACCGGCCCGCGTACAAAAGCGTTGGCAAGGCAGTCGACGGCTATATCGAGATTGTCCATCCGCGGCGGCTTGAGTTCCCGTACTGCATGATTGTCAACGAAGAAGGGCTGCTCCGGGGTCTCCCGCACAATCCGTATGGCAGTTATCTCTACGGTACAGAAGCCCACGGGAATCCCATTGTCGGCGACATTGTCATTCTCAAAGAAGGCTTTGTCAATGGCGAACCGGACCTTGTCGGTTTGTCCGACGAAGAGTGCAGCACTTTTGCTGACCAGATCAGCGCGTGGAGCGGCGGGCGCATCCGCATGGAGGGACAGAAATGAAATTCTATTTCACATACGGCTCCGACGGCCACCCCTTTGTCGGAGGGTGGACGGAGGTTGAGGCCTCGGATGTTCACACGGCATGCCATCTGTTTCGAGCAGTCCATCCGGACAAAATCAGCGGGATTATGAACTGCAGTTGCTGCTACAGCCAGGAACAGTTTAACGCCACCAGAATGGGCGAGACCGGAAACTTCGACCAGTTTTGCCATGAGCGCATTACACACACCATTTGCGGCTGAACAGCCGCCCGAAAGGAGTATTTACTATGATTCGTGACCCCAAAAAAATTCAGGAAGGCGAAAAGAAGATCCGTATGCTGATTGCTGGTTATCCCGGCATCGGCAAGTCCACGCTGGCGCTGTCCGCCCCGAATCCGCTGCACATCGATGTCGACTTCGGCATTGACCGTATTGAGCCGCGCTACCGCGTCCCGTATATCCAGCCGAAGGACTATCAGGAAATTCTCGACGATTTGACACCCATGAACACGCAGGGCTTTGACACGCTGGTGTTTGATACCGGTGGCAAGCTTATCTCCCTCATGTCTCTTTGGGCAATCAAGAAGGATCCCAAATACGGTCAGCGTGACGGCAGCCTGTCGCTCAAGGGCTACGGCTTCGTCGGAAAAGAGTTCGTCCGGCTCATGGACTACTGCTTCTACGAGCTGCAGAAAAATATCGTTGTGGTGTTCCATGCCGTGGAGGAAAAAGACGGCGACAATACCCGTCTCCGCATCAAGGTCGAGGGGCAAACCAAGAACAACGTATGGGAGCCTATGGACTTGGGCGGCTTCGTCGAGGTCTTTGGCAATGACCGTACCATCGGCTTCTCCAACTGCGAGCGCTACTTTGCGAAGGGAACACGCGGCATCCACGGCATTTGGAAAATTCCGGCCCTCGGCCCAAACAGCCAGAACGATTTTCTGACTAAACTGTTTGCCGATTACAACTCCAAAGCCGCCGCCGAAGTCGCCCAGAACGCTGCTGATCAGGCGGCATATGAGACGGCGATGGAAACCGGCAGGTCGATCATTGCAGCTGTCTCGAACGCCGATGCCGCGAATGAAGCAATGCCGTACTTCAAGGAAATCCCGCATGCGCTGACGTCCGAAAAAGAGCTGACCGTTGCATGGAACAAAAAGATCAAGGAGCTGGGCTTGTTCTATGACAAAGTGCTGGGCAAGTACACCCCGGCACCGAAGGAGCCGAAGGGGGCGGAATAAATGGATCGCATCCTGCTGACCCACTCGCTGCTCTCTTCGTGGCTTTATGCGCTCAAGGGTAACCCATATGAGGACGCCACTACGGAGCGTGACCCCATGGCCGAGTTTATGGCAACGCTCCGCCGTGACCCGACTCCTACCACAGAGGCTATGCAGAAGGGCATAGATTTCGAGAACCTTGTGACCGACATTGTTGTCGGTCGCGGGGATCGCTCGAATAAGTGGTACGATGCGGCTAATATCGTTGCGGCAGATGTGCGCGGCGGACTGCTGCAATATCGGGCCAAGAAGCCGATCGAGGTGCAGGGTGTCCCGCTGCTGCTCTATGGCCGCCTGGACTGCCTGAAAGCCGGGGATATCATTGACATCAAGTTCTCCGGCAGTTACGACCGGGGCAAATACATCACCAGCACACAGCATCCCGTTTACATGGAGTTGATTCCCGAAGCGCAAAGGTTCACATACATCATCAGCAATGGATCCGACGTTTGGCATGAATCCTATTTTCGGGAAGAAACCCCCAGCATTTATCCGGTAGTCTCTGACTTCCTCGATTGGCTTCGCGCGGTAGAACTTCTGCAGCTTTATTGCGAGAAGTGGAAAACGCTATGAACGGGAAGCTCAAGGAATGGGCTTTCTCCCGCACCGGCGAAAGCATTCTGGTTCTGACCACGCGGGAGAGCTGCAAGCAGCTGTGGGAACAGCTTGGCGGCGGCGAAATCACCTTCTCCATCAAGAAACGTGCCACACCGCGCAGTCTCAACGCTAACAATTATGCGTGGAGCCTCATTGAGAAGCTGGCCACTGCTATCAAGTCGGACAAGGACACTGTCTATGAAGAAATGCTGCGCCGCTATGGTACGGGAGAAAGCTATACCGACGAGGCCGGTAATGAATGCAAAGTGCTGTTTTCGCTGCGCGAGGGCATCCCGCCCTCGCTGGTAGCACGCCACTACGCCGAGGTTGGCGTGGGGTATATCGACGGCAAAAAGTTTGTGCATTACCGCGCTATCAAAGGGACAAGCGAGTATTCCACCAAAGAAATGAGCGTTTTTCTGGACGGGATCGTTTCTGAATGTCGGGAAGTCGGCATTCAGACGGATACTCCGGAGATGATTGCCAGATACAAGGAGGCATGGAACAAATGACTGTCTACTGCGACTACTGCGGCCACAAGGCCGAGCTGGTCGACGATACGGTGATCTACGGCCACAGTTACGGCCACAAAGCATATCTCTGCCGCTACTGCGGTGCATATGTGGGCTGCCATGGTCGCTCGGACAAGCCGATGGGCCGTCTGGCAGACGCAGGACTTCGCCGTAAAAAGATGGAGGCCCACGCAGCCTTTGATCCGCTTTGGAAGCGCGGTCCATTCCGTGGCCGCCGCAAAGATGCCTACGCATGGCTGGCCGAAAAAATGGCGTTGCCTGTCAAGCAGACCCATATCGGGATGTTTGACGAACGGCAGTGCCAGCAAGTAATCGATATTATCCACCAAGGAGGATTTCAAAATGATCAACAACTGTGATCCGCATGTATTGTGCGCCGAGGAAAGAACCGCCGAATCCGGCATCGTTCTGGACGTCGATCTGGAAGCTCTTATCCGTGAATCAGAACGGCTGCGTATTTGCGAGGCCCTGTTTCAAAGCTGTGCGGGGAAGAGCTGGGAACTGCATGATATGCTTGCTCCTATCATCGGCGTGCCGCGTGCGCCCATTATGCCCGACACGCCCCCGGAGGCTGGCCATGCTGAATAAGATCGTCCTGATGGGGCGGTTGACGCACGATCCGGAGCTGCGCCGTACCGGTTCCGGCATCGCGGTCGCATCCTTCTCCCTCGCTGTTGACCGTGATTTCGGCAGCAGCGCGAACAACGGCGAGAAGGAAACGGACTTCATCGACATCGTTGCTTGGCGGCATACGGCTGAATTCGTCAGCAAGTATTTCTCCAAGGGCCGTATGGCGGTGGTTTCTGGCCGTCTTCAGATCAGACCGTGGACAGACAAGGAGGGCAACAAGCGCCGCAGCGCCGAAATTGTAGCGGAAAGCGTCTATTTTGGCGACAGCAAGCGTGACGGGGACGGCCAGCGTTCCAGTCAGCAGCAGTCCCCGCAGGCCGGTTATCAGGACGCCTCCGGCTATGATTCCGCATATGTCTCGGATTTCGCCCAAATTGAAGACGATGATTCCAATCTTCCGTTCTGAGAAGGGATGAGGTCACCATGGCTACAGGTAAACGATATTACTGGATGAAGCTGAAAGAGTCCTTTATGACCTCTGATACCATCGACTATTTCATGTCACAGCCCAGCGGCGCCAACTACGTTGTCCTTTATCAGATGCTCTGTCTCAAGACGATCAACACCGACGGCCGGCTTTCCCGGCAGATTGGCGAGGTCATTATTCCCTATGACATCCCCAAAATCCAGCGCGACCTAAAGTGGTTCTCAGCTGATACGATCCGTGTCGCCCTCAACCTCTACAAGGCCGTCGGTCTGATCTATGAGGACGTCGACGGGACGCTTGTGCTGGCCGACCACAAAAACCTTGTCGGCAGTGAAACAGACACGGCGGCCCGAATGCGGAGATCCCGTGCTCGGCAAAACAATGTTCTCCCCTCTGGCGTAACAGAAGAAGAACAAGGTGCGCACATTGTTACACCAGAGATAGAGAAAGAGTTAGAGACTAGAGAAAGAGATAGAGAACAGAGTCCAGATATAGATAAAGAGGCTAGAGATAGACAGAAGAGTGTTTCTTGCGCAGAGCCGCAAAGCAGCTCCGCGCCGCCCGTCGCCTCCATGATCCTGAACGACGGTACATATTTTCATGTCTCTGCCGACGATTTCAACAAATGGGCGGCATTGTACCCGGCTGTCGATGTGATGCAGGAGCTGCGCAAGATGGTTGGCTGGTGTGATAACAATCCCAGAAAGCGCAAGACAAAATCCGGAATCCGGCGCTTCATCAACAACTGGCTTGCCGGGGAGCAGGACAAGGGCGGCAGATACCGGGGCGGCAACGCTCCCCACGCCGGTGGGAGCGGGAACATTTTCGCGGACATTATGGAGGGCAGCGGCTATGAACCGAAGTGAAACTTCTGCGATCCTGACCATTCTGAAAACTGCCTATCCACAGTTTTACCGCGGCATCGACGTCAAGGAGGCGGAGCGCACGGTCAGCCTCTGGCACGAAATGTTCAAGGATGATCCCGTCGATGTGGTGGCTGTTGCAGTTAAGGCCATGATTGCCTCCCGGACAAACACCTTCCCTCCGAACATTGGCGAGATCAAAGAAGAAATCGCAAAAATGCGTTCGCCAAACGAAATGACCGCTATCGAAGCGTGGGGGCTGGTGGCAGCGGCTACCAGAAACAGCCTGTACAACGCGCAGGCTGAGTTTGACAGGCTGCCGCCTACGGTGCAGCGGTTGGTCGGATCGCCTCTTCAGCTCCGAGAGTGGGCAACAATGGACGCAGATACGGTATCTTCGGTAATTGCAAGCAATTTCCAGAGAGCCTATCGCGTCCGCAGCGCAAGCGACCGGGAGTACATGAAGCTCCCGGAGGATATTAAAAAAGTCATTTCCGGGGTAGCCGACCACCTGTCACTGGGCGATGGCTCCATGGAAACCGAATTGGAAGGAGAAACAAAATGAACAACGCAAATGCAATCCAGCTTCCTGCACATATTTCCCGCACCGCATCCGAAGACGCCGACATTGCGGCCATCTTCCACAAGTCCGAGCGGCAGCGCCGCGAATACAGCGAGCGGGAGCGCGCGGCAGCGCAGGCCGAGGAAGCGAGAAAGCGGAGGCTGCACCGGAAGCAGCTGCGAGACTTCAAGGTATTTTGCCTCGGGATCGCCGCTACCTGCTGCGGCATCATCGCTTTTGGCGTGTGGTATGCCGGCCTTCGTCCGCTGGCGTTCTTCCCCGCTGCATTGGCGCTGATTGCGATTCACACCGCATTCCGCCAGCGGTAGGGTCCATGAGCACCGCCAAGGATCCAAGGCGCCAGCTGCTTGGCAAGATTGCCAAGGCACGCGGGGCACAGTTCGAACAGCGTCTGGGCGAATCCTTCGCCTATTATGCGCAGCGGGGTTATGCGATCATCGAGAAGACGCCCGAGCCAATGCATCCCACAAAAAGCCTCGGCAACGGCAAGTTCATCGCCTACTATGAGAAGCAGGCCCAGCCAGATTACAAAGGGACGATCAAGGGCGGCCGCACGGTCATGTTCGAGGCAAAATTCACCGCCGCCGATCGAATGGAGCAGAGCCGTGTCCTTCAAACCCAGCAGGACTACATGACACGCCATCAGGCGCTTGGCGCAAGATGCTTCGTAGTTGCCGGATTCAGCTCCGGCTATGTTTACCGTATCCCGTGGGATATCTGGTCCCGCATGAAGGAGTGCTTCGGCCGGAAATACGTTACCGAAGCCGATTTGGAACCGTATCAAGTCCAGACAGCATGGAACGGCACGTTGATGCTGCTGGACTGAAAAATGAAAGGAGTAAAAAAATGAGCGGAATTTCTATGTATGAAGCCCAGAAAAAGAAACTGCAGGGGCTTTGCGACGAGCACGATCTGACGTACCGCTTTATCAAGGACGCCTACCCCATCCAGCTGATCATCAAGCCCATTCAGGGCATGGATGCTCAGATTACCATGCTGGAAGCCGTTGAGGATACCGGCTATATCAGCCCCGAGGCCTCCATGACATGGATCTTCCGGGACGGCGTTCTGGAAACCAAGGTCACCGGCGGTACCTTCACCATCAGCAAGACGCTCCGCACCAAGATCGAATCCGTGCTGACCAAGATGATCAATTACTGGCAGCAGTACTTCTTCCGGGATGTTCTCGAGAAAAACGCTCTCCGGACGGGCCTTATGCCGGTTATCGACGAGGCCGATGCCTCGGAGGAGGTTGAGGACGATCTTGACGATATGCCGGGGGATGTCCTCGACGATGCGGACGATGCCGCCGAGAGCGCAGATATGGCCGAGGACGAGGAATTGGCCGAAGCCACCCGGATTGTCCGGATGGAGAATAAAGCCTCTCCTGCGCTGTTGCAACGGCGTATGAACATCGGTTACGCCAAGGCCGCGCGGCTGATTGAAGCGTTGGAGGATGCCGGAGTTGTCGGGCCATACGCCGGTTCCGAGCCGCGCGAGGTGCTCCCGGCTGATCTCCCCGACGAGGAGGCCACCGATAATGAGTAACGCGCCGACGCTTACCAGAGAAAACTACAAGGCCATCAAGCACATGGACAAGGCTGCAATGACCGCCTACCTTTACCGGGTTTACATGCGCGGCGTCGAACGTGGCCGCGAAATGGAGCGGGAGGCCAGCAAGTCTGCTCCCACTGCTGTTGAGTAACCCATGAAGAGCGTGACTCGTAATGTCCGCGATGCGGCGCAGAAGGATTTCTGCCGGACGTTTGATAGCCTGTGCGGACGGTTTAGCCGGTGGGAGATATGGTCAGATTTTGTGGTCATGTCCGCAATTGCTATTTCGAACACCATTGACCATACAAATGCCAAAGTCCGGGAAGAAGCATATAAGAAAATCGCAAGCAAATACAAGTCTGCTGAACTCGAACGATTTGCCGAAATGCTGGCAGCAGTCGTAACCGGCATGGATAATAATCCGGACCAGGACTTCCTTGGCGAACTGTATATGTCGTTGGAATTGGGGAACGACCACGTCGGCCAGTTCTTCACTCCTTACGATGTCTGCCGGTGCATGGCTGAAATTACCGATACCGACCTCAAAGCCCGCATCGAGCGTGACGGCTGGGTATCTGTCAATGATCCGGCTTGCGGAGCTGGTGCGCTGCTGGTAGCATTTGCGAACGATTGCCGCAGACAAGGCATAAATTATCAGACCTCCGTCCTTTTTACCGCGCAGGATATTGACTACACAGTTGGCCTCATGTGCTATCTGCAGCTCAGCCTTCTCGGTTGCCCCGGCTATATAACCATTGCGAACACGCTCACACATCCTCAAACCTGTCTCGACCGCCGGGGGCTTATCCCCCGGCCGGGAGAGAATATTTGGTACACACCCTTTTATTTCCAAGATGTCTGGCAATATCGCCGCATTGCTGCACAAATGGAACTGTTGTTTTCCTTGCCCGAAAAGCAAGATACGCAAGTTACCAGCAAGTTAAAAACGCAAGATGAGCAAGCGGCGCAGTCGCCTCTGCCTCTGAAAGAAACAAAGGCCGGGCAACTCACACTGTTTTGAAAAGGAGAATAAATCATGCCTCAAATCGTGAATATCGCAATGGATCAGCTTTTTCCACATCCTGATAACCCGCGCAAGGATCTCGGCGACCTGACCGAGCTTGCCGACAGCATCAAGGCCAGCGGTGTTCTACAAAATCTTACCGTTGTTCCCAGGCTGCGGGATATGACTGATGATGAATACCGTACGGCGTGTGCCGAATACCGCGCCAACCCGACGGAGGAAGGCCAACGCATCGTCAATCGCCACACCGTGGCGGAGGGCTACACGATCATTATCGGCCACCGGCGCCATGCGGCTGCGCAGTTGGCCGGGCTGACCGAGCTCCCGTGTATCGTAGTGGAAATGGATGCGCGGGAGCAGCTGCAGACCATGCTTGTTGAGAATATGCAGCGCAGCGATCTCACCGTCTATGAGCAGGCGCAGGGGTTCCAGATGATGCTTGACCTTGGTGACAGCGTGGAGCAGATTGCTGAGAAATCCGGCTTCTCAAAGGCAACCGTGCGGCGCCGGCTGAAAATGGCCGAGCTTGATTCCGATACGCTGAAAGAGGTTTCCTCTCGTCAGTTATCCTTGTCTGATTTTGATAAGCTTGCCCAGGTTGAGAGCCTCAAAACGCGCAACAAGCTTCTGAAGGACATTGGCACCTACAACTTTGACGGTGCTGTCTCTCGCGCCATTCGGGAAGAGCACCGAAAAAAAGTCTTGCCGGAGGCGAAAAAGCAGATTAAGGACTTGGGGTTAAAGCTCATCCCCGATTCGGATCGGTATAGTTCAAAATATGAGTCCGTGAAGTGCATTAACCTTGACAATTGGGAACCCGAAAGCGGTTTCCGACTTGGCAATGCAGACGGGATCCTGCATTACATCGACAACTGGGGCACCCTTTCCTTCTACAGAAAGCGCAAACGGGCCGCCTCGGAGAAAAAGTCTCAGGCTCAGATTGAGGAAGAAAAGGCCATCGCTGATGCTCATGCGGCCATAAAAGAGGAAGAAGAAATCGCTTTCGATCTGCGTCAGAAATTCGTTCAGAACTTGACAGTTACGCAGAAGAATATCGGGCTTATACTGCGAGGCGCTGCAATCGGCATTGTTGCGGCGGCAACCCTCTATAAATCTGCTGATCGTAATGCGTTGATCAAGATGATGGGCGTTGATCCGGACGGCAAGTGGGACGAAACGAGGGCGCAGCGGTATCGCTGAGCGGCAATGATCTGATACCCACCATTATATACACTCAGTTTCAGGATAGTAAGACCAACGGTTATCATTCCTCCTACAAGGGCGACTGGCCAAAGCATGAGAAAAACCTGATGCTGGACGCCTTGTACGCATGGTTGGAGCTTATGGGGTATGAAATGTCCGACGATGAAAAAGGCCTCCAGAACGGGACACATAGGCTGTTTACCCACTCCGGAAATATTGACGATGGGGGTGAACGGCAGTGACCGCGGAAGCCATGGCGCACGACCTTCGAGCGTATGCCGATTGGTGCATTGCACATTACGAGGACGTCCCGCCAACAATCGTCAATGACCTCAATGCTGCAGCAACGCTGATTGAGCAGCAGGAAGCGAAAATCGCGGAACTGGAAGCAAAGCTGCCGCGTTGGATTCCGGTAGAAGAAAGGCTACCAAAGAAAGGAGAGGATGGCCGCGATTACTCATGGGTGCATTGTATCGTGTCCGTTTTAGCAACACGTGTCTATAGCTGCTATGACGGAGAAGAGGAAGAATACAAATTCATTGCACCTGCCATGTTCGATACGGAACAGAAAATCTGGCACGTCGGACAGGAGGAAGCGACGTTTGATGTTAATGCACTTATTCAGCCGGAGGATACCGAGGGTGACTACATTGGCTATTGGATGCCGTATCCCGATGCACCGAAGGGAGCGTACCTGCCATGAAATCTGTACTTATTAGTATCCGGCCCGAGTGGTGCGTAAAGATCGCCAGCGGCGAAAAGACCGTCGAGGTACGCAGAACGCGCCCAAAACCGGAACCGCCCTTCCTTGTCTGCATCTACTGTACCAGTACAAAGGCACTTCCGCTGAAACTGTATGTGAAGCTGCACGCCAAGACAGGCGGGGCAATCGACGAATGGAGCGGCAAGGTATTCGCCTCGTTTGTCTGCGACCGGATTGATGCGATTGTTCCAACGACCGAGCCATACGGCATCTATGACATAGATGATGACTATGTGTTGCAGACATGCCTCGAAAATGGCGCTCTGTGGGACTATGGTCACGGGAAAATGTTGTATGGCTGGCACATCTCCGACCCCAAGATTTACGATACGCCGCGCGAGCTGCGGGAGTTTACCGGTTTTCGTGAGACAAAATTCGGCGCAGAGCCTGTGCCGATCACACGCCCGCCCCAGAGCTGGCGCTATGTGGAGGCGGCTGAACATGGATAAAAATCTCAAAACGAAGAAAAAACAAAGGTGGTGGATTTGATGTCAGAGGACATCCATATCAAAAATGTTGATTTATGCGATAGGTGTGCGTTTGGGGTTGAGCAATGCGGTATGAACTGCGATATCTGCGCCATGCAATCCAGCAGCGAACACGGGTTTTGCCTGTGCCTTGAGGTAGTCCCATGTACGCCGTGCCCATATTTTAAGGAGGCTACAAATGAAGAAAAATGATACTCTTATCAGCTATCTTAATGAGCTGAACCAAAGCGGCAAAATTCAGTACGACGATTACAGCCGGCTCTTTGACATGGCGTGTGAGCTGGGCAACGCTGACGCTGTTCTTTCCGCGGCCACGGAGGATATTGCCGCGCTGCTATGGCTGAACGGAAACTGCGAGTATTGCAGATTTGGCCGCAAGGAGGAATTCGGTGGGGCAAGCCGATGGACCTGTGCTCATGGCACTGGGGCGGATTGCCGTCCGGCATGGCGCGGTGTGCAGGACATAGCCACGCCTTTTCCTGAGCCGGAACCAATGCCAAAGCAGCCAAAGCAGAGAAGCCGCGTTGAGCGCATGTTTGGCCCGAAGGATTCTTGGGGACAAGAGCAGAAAGCAGCTGGGTCAAAACCGTATCGCGGTTTCCTCCTGATGCGCTGCAGAGAATGCGGGAAACTGCGCGGCTTCCACGCTAAAGTGCCAATCACAGAATACCGCTGTGAGTGCGGTGGAGTAACGCCGATCGCAAATTTGCGCCCGCTATACCTTCGGTGCAAATGCGGAAAGCACTTCACATATCGCACCAATGTCGTGGAGGATACGTTCACATACGGCTGCCTTGCTTGCGGAGCGCCTGTAGACTTGGAATACAACCACAAAAGCGATTCCTATGAGACTGTGCGTTGATGCTGGTAATCACCATACAGGTCGACGCACCGCACGGCAGCGCGCAGGGACTGAAAGAACGCATTGCCATGGATTTGGAGAAGTACGGGCGCGTAAAGGTAACGTCCATTGAGGAAGAAGCGCCGGTATATCGGCAGATGGAATTTGGAGATGCGCCAATTCAGAGGCGAGGAAACAGGTAGTGGATGGAAGAGGGTGAAAACTTGACGCTTGCAGACTTAAATCAGCATTTGGAAAGCATAGAGCGGCTCACCAAGGCGCGAGAAATGCTGCTCTCTTTGCGGGAAGCGGCGTTTCCCGGAGCGGCGGTCATAACCGGGATGCCCCATGCCCCGGGCGTTAAGGATAAGGTTGGCGATCTGGCGTCGGAAATCGCAGATATGGATGCCCGTATCAGCTATCTGGAAGCCGAGGTCAAGGCCAGCGAAGCGACAATCCTCCCGTTTATCCAGTCCATTACTGATGATCAAACGCGCCTGATATTCCGGCTTCGATACCTCCGAGGGCTGCGTTGGAAGGAGGTTGCGGCTGTTATCGGGGGACGCAACTCCGAGGAATCCGTAAAAATGGCGTGCTATCGATATCTTGGCGAGTGAAAAGTTGTTACGCTCTGTTCCCCTGTGTTACTTGCAGTTACGCTTAAGGGCTGCTATGATTATACTCGTAAAATCCTACATAAGCCGGGCGGCTCTCCAAGCGAGGGCCGCCAATCTTTATGGGAAAGGAGGATCTGCCCCGCGTTGCTCCTTTGCGCGGGGATGGCTCAAGTCCGGAAAAGTTTCGCCGCTGGAACGGATTGTGAGTACATTACACAAAGGAGGATTCCCCATGCTGTTCAAAGCAAACTATTCTCTCGGCGCCGACACGCCACAACGAGGTGTGACGGCATGATTTATCTGGAAAACGATGTGTTTCAGGAAGCGCTGCAGCGAATCCGCTTTATCTACGATAATCACGATGATGTGATCGTCAGTATGTCCGGCGGCAAAGACAGTACCGTTCTGTTTCGTATGGCGCTGATGGTAGCGCAGGAGCGCGGCCGTCTGCCGCTCAAGGTGTTCTGGCTCGACCAGGAAGCCGAGTGGCAAGCGACGGTGGACTATATGCAGAAGATCATGGAGCTTCCGGAAGTGATGCCGTTTTGGTTCCAAATCCCGTTCGAGTTCACAAATACGCTCTCCCCCGAAAAGAACTTCATCAGCGTTTGGAAACCGGAAGACAAGGCTATCTGGATTCATCCCCAGCATCCGCTTTCCATTAAGGAAAACCCCAGCACCGAAAACCGGTTCCATGAGTTGGTGAATGTGCTGCCCGGATACTGCACAGATTCCGAAAACTGCGCAGTGCTGGTGGGTATGCGAATGACGGAAAGCCTGAACCGGCGCGTTGCAATCACGCAGCACGAGGCCAGATACAAGGGCGTCACATGGTGCAAAAAGAAGGTTGGCCGATGCCAAGTCTTTTGGCCGATTTACGATTTTACCAACGATGATATCTGGACGGCCATTGCCCGGAATCATTGGGCCTATAATCGTGTTTACGACCTTCAATACCAATGGGGCTTGGCAAAAGAGGCTATGCGCGTCTCCGCTCTCATCCACGAAACTGCATGGCACTCGATTGAAATGCTGCAGGAGTTTGAGCCGGAGACATACAACCGGTTTATCCGGCGCGTTAGCGGTGTCGGCACATTCGCCCATACCTTTGATTCCGGCGATATTATCCCGCGGCAACTCCCGTTTGCCTTTGCGTCATGGCTGGAGTACCGGGACTACCTGCTCGTACACATTGTAAAGCCTGAATATCATGACCTATTCCGCCGCCGCTGGAAGAATCAGACCGGGGACGAGTGGTATCGCGTGCACGTCAAAGAGATCGTGCTTAACGACATCGACGGTACAAACAACGCCAACGCTCGCTCCCGCTTCAGGATTCGCTCCAAAATGCCGGTGTATCGCCAGAGAGATGCCGAGCAGTTTGAGCAGTACATGGGGGCAAAGTCATGATTGCAGATCAACCCATTTACAACGTCGAGTGGATTCCCGTTGAAAAGGTCCACGCGAACAATTACAACCCCAACAGCGTTGCCACCCAAGAAATGAAGCTCTTATACCGCTCCGTTAAAGCGGACGGATATACGCAGCCGGTCGTTACCATCTACGATGAGAAGAAAGACCGATACGTCATTGTTGATGGCTTTCACCGATACAGCATCATGCGCCGGTACAAGGATATTTACGCTTCCTGCGAAGGAAAGCTTCCCTGCGTTGTACTGCATGGCAAAACAATGAATGATCTTATGGCCTCCACGGTGCGGCACAATCGCGCCAGAGGGAAGCACTCCATTAACGGTATGTCCAACATCGTCATGGAGATGCTGATGAACGGTGCCACCGATCTGCAGGTTTGCAATGAGCTTGGCCTTGAGCCGGAGGAGCTGGTGCGCCTGAAGCACATCACCGGCTATGCGAAGTTGTACGAGAATAATTCGTACACTCGTGCCGCGATTTCCGAGAACCAAGCACGTCAGATGCACAAATATCGGAAGGAGCTGGGCGGCGATGGAAATTGTTAATCAGATCGTCATGCGGAAGATTTCCGAGGTCCGCCCATATGTACGGAATCCCCGGAAAAACGACAAGACGGTGAATCTGCTGGTAGAGATCATCCCGAAGGTTGGCTTCAATGTGCCGCTGGTCATTGACCGGGCGGGGGTCATTGTAAAAGGCCACGCCAGATATGCGGCCGCTATCCGGCTGGGTATGCAAGAGATCCCCTGCGTGGTCACGGATGCGGACGAGGAGACAATAAAGCTTGATCGTCTCGCGGATAACAGAATATCAGAGTTCTCCGAATGGATTGACGAGGACCTTTTGCATGAAGTCGATATGCTGAATCTGGATTTTGATTTTGACCTAGATGCATTAGGCTTCTCTGTTCCAAGCGACAGCTTTGCAGAAGACTTTTTTGAATCGGATATGGGTGGCACACAGGGTGAGTCGGATAGCGATCGTCGTGCCCGATATGCTGCT
>ENA-OWPM01001469-OWPM01001469.1-human-gut-metagenome-genome-assembly--contig:-NODE-1469-length-18761-cov-4.570459_pt1 | contig 18761 bp, 20 predicted proteins | sample MGYA00248267_ERZ651852 | MGnify/ENA primary metagenome ERZ651852 (study PRJEB26924, sample SAMEA4378228) | human gut metagenome | biome: human gut; feature: human-associated habitat; material: faeces...
TAAAATGGGGAAAAATTTCTCATTTTAACTTGTACTAAATCTTGACATAGAACCATTGATGAAAGACATGGGGTAGACAATATAATTGTACTTGTACCTACTCGAGCATTAATTAATCAAGTATCAAAGCGTCTGAAGGTAGAAATAAAACATGAAAACTATAGAGTTATGACACATCCGATTGTTCCAGCAATGTATAGGCGAGATAATGCAAAATATGTGTTTGTATTTACTCCAGAAAGAATGATAGCATATTTGTCAGAGAAGAATAATCCGCTTATTAGCTATTTGTTTATTGATGAAGCACAAAAGATTATTGCCAAGAAAGATTCAAGAGCACCATTGTATTATCAGGCAGTATCTGTGGCTGTCTGGATAAAAAATAAGATATGTAATTGTTAAGTCTAAAAAAACATGATAAAATATGCATAGCAGTTCTTGTTGTTATGTGGTTGTTTGAGAGTGGTAACTTAACAATACAACATAAAAACAAAAACTGCTACTTTAATTTAAAAAAAGTAGTGGTTTGATGTACTTAGGGCTAGCCGTCGCGCTAGCGACTTGGTACAATTATAATTGTAGTAGTCAGAGATATATTAGTTGTATAACTTTGTGTACTCTGTGGTCAGGAGATTGTTATGATATTAAACATAGATGAATTAAGAAATATTGAATTTGAAAAAATTGAAGAGGATGAGTTTTGGAATCAAAGCGAACAAAAAGAATTATCTATTCATAAGGTGCACGTTTATCCTGCAAAATTTCCATCTTTGATTGCTCAAAAGGCTATAGAGTACTGCAAGAAAAACAATTATAATGTTGGTGTTGTTTCAGATATTTTTTGTGGTTGTGGAACAGTTGCAGTGGAGGCTAAAAGATTAGGATATGATTTTTATGGATGTGATTTGAATCCCGTTGCAGTAATGATTGCGAGGGTAAAAAGCACATCTTATGAAGTGGCAAGTGTAGAAAAATATTATAAAGAGATAGTTGATAAATATAATAGTACAGAAATAAAGAACAATTATGAAACAACAAATGAAAGGTTAAAATATTGGTATGTCGATTCACAATATAATAACTTATATTGTTTGAAAGAGAGTATATTGTCTTGTGTGCAAGAGGAAAAATATAAAGAATTGTTTCTTTGTATTTTCTCGAGCATTTTAAAAGCAACATCGAAATGGTTGACAAAGTCTATAAAGCCTCAGGTTGATCCGAAGAAAGAAATACATGATGTTATGTATACATTTGAAAAGCAATATAAAGTTTTTTTGAAAGCCATAAAGCAAATCAATTATAAAAAAGATACAAAAGTAGAGATTGAGTGTAAGAATATATTGGAGGTAGAAAAAAGAGAATATGTAGACTTAATTATAACGAGTCCTCCATATGTTACATCATATGAATATGCAGATTTACATCAATTGTCGATACTGTGGTTAGATTATACTACTGACTATAAGGAATTAAGAAAAGATTCTATAGGTAGTCTATATAATTCAAGCAAGAAAGTATATACGGACTTATCTGAGTTTGAAAAACATATAGTTGAAAAAATGCAGGATGGAGCAAAAAGGAAAGCCGTCGAAAGATATTATGTGGATATGAACAATGTTGTAATGAAGGCTTACGAATTACTTAAGGAGAATGGAATTATTGTAATGGTAATTGGAGATACCGAATATAAAGGTGTAAAAATGCAAAATGCACGCGCTTTAGCGGAAAGAATGTTGTTGAATGGGTTTGAAATTTTGGAAATTTCAAAAAGAAAAATTTCAAATAAATTTTTACCTACACATAGGGATTCAACAGGTAAATTTTCATCAAATAAAACGGATAGGAAAATTTATAGTCAAGAATATATATTGATTGGGAGGAAAAAGCAATGAGTGATACAAAGAAATTATATTTTGAACCATATGCACGTTTGTTAACAATGCTAAGCGAACAGTTGATAAAAAATGAAGTCGTTGCTTTAACAGAAATAGTGAAGAATGCTTATGATGCAGATTCACCGTGGGTAAAGATAACATTTGATAATTTTGACTCCAATATGGTGGCAGAGAAGAATTCTAAAATAATTATCGAAGATGCGGGATGTGGCATGTCAGAAAGCACTTTGAAAAATGATTTTATTAACCCTGCGTCAGCTCATAAGAAAATTGAAAAAGAAGCGGGTAAAAAAACTCCTTTGGGTAGAATTTATCAGGGAGAAAAAGGAATAGGACGATTTTCTCTCTTCAAATTAGGTAAGAAAATTACTGTAATAACGAAAACAGAAAAGGATATAAAAGCCAGAAGGCTAGAAATGGATTTATCCAAATATGAAGATGAGTTTATAAAGGGGAATAACGAACAGTACAAATTAAATGAAATACCATTAGAATACAATGCTAGTGATGATACTGATTTCTCAGAAGAGATTTTTTTGGATAATTGTTTACGCAAGAGATTAAATAAGGGGACAATCATTATTGTAGAGGAATTAAATGATAAATGGGGTAAAAGTAAATTTGAAAAATTAAAAAGTGATTTGTTTTCTTTGATGGGTAATGTCTATGGAGAGGGCTTTAGTATATACTTTTTTGAAGGAAATGCTTTTGTTCCAACAGTTGAGTTTACAGAAAAAAAGACTTTGGACAATATAATTGAACAAAAAGCAGTTTTGAATGTTGAGGGCTCTTATGATGAAAAAGGGAAAAAATATATTTATACGATAAATAAAAAAGAAAAAGAGGTTGGGTTTGGAGATAAAACAATATCGGGATTATCATTATTTAAAGATTTTAAGAAATCAGTAGTAGACAGAAATCTATCTTTTGATGATTATACTACGACATGTGGAAATTTCCAATTTAGATTTTATGTTTTTGATCCTGATAAGAAAAATGCAAGAGCAAAGTATAGACTGACTGAAGGTGATTGGGAAATAGTAAAGAAGAACAGAGTTTTTCTCTACCGAGATGGTATCAGAGTATTTCCATATGGGAGTGTTAAGGATGATTGGTTACAGGTAGATACAATAAGAGGTACTAAAAGAGCAAGTGCTATGTTTAGTAATGACCAAGTTGTTGGTTATGTAGATATAAGTTATAGTGGAAACCCTAATTTAAAGGATAAGACTAATAGAGAGGGATTACTAGAGGTGGGTGAATCATACTCAGATTTCTTAAGCATAATCCAAATATTTCTTCAATATATAAAAGTTTATTATTACGATGAGTATAATAAACAAAAAAATGTTATCAAAAAATTTGATAAGCAGAGTAAAAATGATTTAGAACAAGTGTTCAAAGAAGTTATTGCAAAATGCTCTGATTCTTCTATGAAGAAAAAAATAGAAAGTATCAAGAAGAAGGTTGATGAGCAAAATGATTATAATTTGGGCAGAATACGCGTTGTAGAAGATTTGGCAGGAATAGGTCTTTCGATTCAAGCAACACATCATGACTTGGGTAATTTTATTCGAAAGTGTTATAATGTAATCGATGATTATAATTTACAATTAATTCGAACAGATGACGAATACACAGAGAAAAAAGTTGTTGTTGAAAAAATTGAGAGGCTGAGGGGGATAATATCTGCGATGGAAGCTGTTTTAGCAGATATGAAGAATTTATTCGCATCAACTCAACATAAGTCAAAATCAATAAGAGTTTCGGTATTGTTAAATAAAGTATTAGGGTATTACAGCAATGTGTTTGAAACAAAGAAAATCGATTTTGATTTGAAAAATATAGGTAATAGTGTGGTAGTTATTAATATGCCAGAAGCATTGTTAATGACAATCTTTATAAATATTTTGGATAATGCACTGTATTGGTTAGAAGATGAAGAGGTAAAAGAAAAGAAAATTAGAATAACAATTAATTCGGATGAAAATTATATGGTTTTTTCTGACAATGGTCCTGGCATTTATCCAGAAGAAAAAGAAAAAATATTTGAGGCATTCTTTACAGGCAAGGGAATAGATGGACGTGGCTTAGGTTTGTATATTTGTAGACAGTTTCTGGATAGATATGACTATTCTATAGGCGTTGTTGATAATTTTAAATATTCGTTAGGTGGAGCTGATTTTCTAATTGATTTTAACAAAAAGGATGAGTGGTAATATGGATATTGATTATATAAAAAAAATGTTTGTTGGAGAGATACTTATTATTGATGATGAAGTAGATGAAGAATATACTGAGGCATGGACAATTGCAGAATATTTGAGAACACAAAACTTTTCGGTTATTACAAAGGATACATTTCCAAATGAAAGTGAATTAGCAGGACACAAATTATCGATGGTTATTTGCGATTGGATGTTTAAAAGAGGTGATGAAGATGGTAATGCTAGAGAGGTTATTGCTTTTTTGAATAAAGTGCAATCAAGGGCGTTTATTCCTGTATTTATATGTACTTCATTAGATAAACCTGATGTAGAGAAATATTTGGCTAATCCTGAATATAATTGTACTAGGTATAAAAAGAATGAAGCTTCAAGTATATTTGTAGTAAAAAAAGGCGATATAAAAAATGACAAGTTATTTGATTTCTTGAAGGAATGGTTGAAAAAGAATCCATCAGTTAAGTTACTCAAAGAATGGGAAATATCACTTGAAATTGCTAAAAATAATATGTTTGATGAACTGTATAATGCATCGGAATATTGGCCATGGGTTTTGGCAAAAACATATAAAGAAGATGGTGAAAGAAATATCGGTGATTCAATGGGAGAATTTGTGACCAAAAATTTATTATCCCGTATTTCTGAATATGATATAGAAGATGTTACACCTGATAGCAATGTAGATATAAGAGTTGAGGATGTGCTAGAAGGTGAAAGATGTTATTATTATCGTGATACTAAAATAAACAGTAATACTGCATTTAAAACCGGTGATATATTAAAAAGGGAAGAGGATTTGTTTATTGTTATCAAAAGACAATGTGATTTGAATCGTATAGAGAATAAGGGATTGTATGTTTTAAAAATGTCGGAAATAAAGCAGACAAGTAATACTCCAATATCAATTAATTTTGACGAGAACACAATTCAAATATTGGAAAACAATTATAAGTTAGATGGAACTAAGAGAAATAAAATTAATAAACAACTAAAAGATGTCTTTAGTAAGACAAGAGTATTACATAAAGGGAAAATTCTTGAAACAGCTTTTCAGGTTATTATTCCTTGTGTTTGTCACAAGAAAGTTGTTATGATTGATTTGAAAGAGTTAGATATTGTCAAGTTTGAAAGTGTGGAATTCAAACAATATAAAAGAGTAGCAAGATTGTTGGAGCCATATATAAGTATTGTTACGGATAAATTTGCTGCATATATGTCTTCGAAGGGGAGTATGAGAATACCAGAAGAGTTGTTTACGGAAAAGTTTTTTATTGATAATAGTGAGGATGAATGACAACTGAATATTCTTGTGCGGTTTCCGCCAATCCGGCAGGCGGGAAACCGTCTGTCCGGATTGGCGGAAACCGCTTAATGTATGAGTTTACTCGCGCAGTGTTTTATTCAAGCCATATACCTCTCGCATGGACTTGTCATGCTCAGCATCAATGCTTGTGATGTTGATCTGATAACTATCATGTGCAATACGATCAATGATTGCATCGGCAAGAGGACTAGCTTCGCCTCCAAGCTGATCGTACCATTCTTCGAATACATACTGTGAGCAAAAGATGGTGGATGATTTCTTACGTCTCCGATGAAGTAGTTCAAAGATATCTTTCTGTTCTGTATCAGTCGGTTTAAGAAGCACCCATTCATCCAGAATGTGGAGAGGGATGTATCCTGTTGTTTTGTTTAGCTTCAAAGTCTCCTTCTTTTCTTTGACATAACAGGCAACAAGCCTGTAACTGCAGTCAAATCCATCAGATTCGTCTTTAAGACGTTTATAAATTCTTTTTGCAGTGTGGCGCTGCTTGCGAGGCGCAAGTTTGTCTGCTTCAAGCCAGCTGTCAATTAATGGCTTGAATGGATCAAGCTTGGATTCATGATCCTCTCTTGATTCCATTTGTGGTGCTGGACAATTAAAATCTTCCATATCCACGTATTTTCGGACTGTACGCCAGTCACAGTTCATGATGGTTGCAATTTCTTTCAGATTTTTACCTTGTTCGTAATAGAGTTCTCTGATACGATGAATCTGATCCATTGTAGTCATACTCCTTTCCTCCTTGCCTTTATTGTTTGCTACAACAATGACAAGGTTAATTGATTGGTTGTATCTCTGCAATGAATTTTTAATCTGACTTGGGAGCCTGTTCATCATGCTTCCCGTTCCATAGATTAATCAGCTTTGCAATCACCTACATTTTTGCTTTGCAATTACCTACATTTTTATTTTACAACAAACAGGATGGGCGAATCGAGGAAAGTATTGAATGGTATTTAAAAACGATAAAATCCTCTTGTGAAGAAAGTTGCATAAAAGCTAAGTATATTTTCGATAAAGTTGTGAAGTTTATTTTTCATGGAAGTTCATCTCCTTTCTGTTTACGCTGTCATTATAAAACACAAAGGGGGATATTACTTGCCAAAATAAAAAAATAAATAGACAAAAATTGCAACGGGCAGAGAGTATGTAAATATTCTCTGTCCGTTGCAGTTTATTATATATTTTTGCGGTATTCTGAGGGAGATATGCCTTTTATCTTTTTGAACATGCGGCTGAAATATAAAGAATTATCATAGCCAACAATTTGTGCAATTTCGTTTATGTTATATTCCGTATTCAAGAGCAGGGCTTCTGCATTGCAAATGCGTTTTTGTAAAATGAATTGCATTGGTGTAGAACCAACATAAAGTTTGAAATTGCGTATAAACCAGCTTGTACTTACATGTGTTTTTTTAGCGTATTCTTCAATGCTGATTGATTCACTGTAATGTTCATTGAAATAGGCAATAGCCATGTCAATAGCTTCTGTAGCACGGGAATTATCTATTCTTATGCTGTTATTAAAGTATCGCTGCAGTTTTATAAAAATTTGTCTTAAATACATTTCAAGCATTTCCTGATAACTATCATTACACATCTGTAATTCATTTATCATTGCACGAAAAAGATTCTGATAGGAGGGACCAGAACCACAGTAAAATACCTTTTTGCTATCGGTCAATCCATAAGAGCGTAATATATTTGTTACATCGCTACCTGTAAAATGAACCCAGTAGACTTCTGTCTGATCTTCGGCATAATATTCATATTTTTGAGCCTCCTTTGGACGATATAAAACCATATGTCCGGCATGAACAATAGTTTCTTCTTCACTATTACGACCAAAATGAAAATGGGCTTTTCCGGCAGCAATATAAATCAACTGAAAATCAAGTCTGCCTCGAGGTCTCCAGGTAGGTAGTTTAGGGCGTGTGTAGAGCTTATATGTTCCACACATAGTTACAACAAGCGGCTTGGATTTATCTTTTCTATCAATCGTTGAGTGATTGAGATATGCATTATTTGTGTACATGTGTGCCTCCTTGTATTGAAATATAAAAAACATATGTTAAAAATGACTAAAAATTTATCCAATATAATACTTATGTTCATTAATTTTATCATTTTGTGCATATTTTGTCCAATTTATGATATGTCATTTTTGGCTTATTTTTTATATACTAATCATAATAAAGTTGTGGAACAAAACGAGGCAAAAGAATAGGTATTTGTGAAAGGAGAAATTCTCATGGAAGAAAAAACATACCTGAAATGGTATAACAAAGTAGGTTACGGAACGGGAGATATTGCAGGAAATGTAGTATATGCTTTTCTATCATCATTTGTCATGATTTACCTGACAAATGCAGTTGGATTAAATTCAGGCATAGTAGGTACATTGATAGCAGTATCAAAATTATTTGATGGAGTTACGGATATATTTTTCGGTACAATGATAGACCATACAAAGAGTAAGATGGGGAAGGCAAGACCGTGGATGTTCTATGGATTCTTTGGTTGTGCCGTCACGTTGTTTGGTGTATTTGCAATTCCGACAAGTCTTGGAAAAACAGCTCAGTATGCATGGTTTTTTATAGCATATACATTGCTTAATGCTGTATTTTATACTGCTAATAATATTGCGTATGCAGCGTTGACATCACTGGTAACAAAAAACAGTAAAGAGCGTGTTCAGATGGGTTCTTTCCGTTTCATGTTCTCATTTGGTACAAATCTAGTCATCCAGTCTGTTACTGTTGGTGCAGTAGAAATGTTTGGTGGCGGTGCAGTTGCATGGAGAACTATCGCATTTATTTACTGTATTATAGGTGTTATTACCAATACACTTGCTGTATTTTCAGTAAAAGAGCTGTCAGATGAAGAATTAAAAGATAATAGTGTGGCAGGAGAGGAAGATGACAAACTTTCTTTTAAGCAGATAATAAAACTTCTCTTTAGTAATAAATATTTTTCAATGATTTGCGTGATTTACATTCTTCAGCAGCTTCGTGCTTCTATGGTGAATGTAGGAATCTTTTTTATGACATATGTATTACTGAATGAGAATTTGTTCGGTGTATTTTCATGGGCGAATAATATTCCATTGATCATTGCACTTGCCATTACACCTGCACTTGTTTCAAAAATGAAAGGAATGTATAAGTTAAACAAGTATAGTTATATGCTTGCTACAGTATGTCGTCTGATGGTTGCAGTGGCAGGTTATCTGGGAAGTGTTCCGTTGATGCTGTTATTTACAGTTCTTACATCCCTTGGAGAAGGACCTTGGCAGGGAGACATGAGTGCAGTAATTGCACAATGTTCAGAACATACTTATTTAAAGAGTGGAAAGCGAATTGACGGTTCCATGTTCTCTTGTACTTCATTAGGCGTAAAACTCGGTGGAGGTATTGGTATTGCACTTTCAGGCTGGATGCTAGATATAAGTGGATATATTAACCTTGACAACGCAGTTCAGCCAGATAGCTGTATTAATATGATGTATTTTATGTATTTGTGGCTTCCGTTCATATTTGACATAATTATTACAGTCATTCTTTCATTCCTTAATGTAGAGAGTGCAAATATGAAATTAAAAGAAAATATGCAGAATCAGTAATGAAAATAGCCCCTGAAGTTTGTCTTTAGGGGTTATATAGAAAATAAGAAAAAAGGAGAATTATTATGAATGCTGATATGAAATGGTTAGACGATCCGGAAGTGTTCCGTGTAAACCAGTTGGACGCACACAGCGACCATTGCTACTATATAGATTATGCAGATATGGAAAAATCGGAGAATCCATTGATGCAGTCATTAAATGGACAATGGGAGTTTGCTTTTAGTAAAAATGTAATGGATAGACCGAAAAATTTTTATGAGGAAAATTTTGATGCATCTTCATTTGCTAAGATTATGGTTCCGGGGCATATCGAACTGGCAGGCTATGACAAAATACGCTATATCAATACAATGTATCCGTGGGAGGGAAAAGAATATCACAGGGGTGCGTATAGTATGGAGAGTACCGGGGACGAGGCAGGAATGTTTTCTGAGGCAGAGTATAATCCTGTCGGATCTTATATCAAACGATTTGATTTGAGCGAGCAAATGCGTGAAAAGAAAATCTGTATCTGTTTTGAAGGTGTGGAAGAAGCAATGTATCTGTGGCTGAATGGTCAATTTGTAGGATATGCGGAGGATAGTTTTACACCGTCAGAATTTGATCTGACACCATTTATCAGAGAAAAAGGAAATGTGCTGGCAGTTCAGGTCCATAAAATGAGTACGGCAGCATTTTTGGAAGATCAGGACTTTTTCCGCTTTTTTGGAATTTTCAGAAATGTAACTTTAAAAGCAGTGCCAGAGGTGCATTTGGAAGATGTATGGTTTCAGCCGACACTAAACAAGGATAATGTAAGCGGCAGGGTATCGGTAAAGATGAAAGTAACTGCTCCAGAAGGAAAGAAAGTAGCTGCCCATTTTGTTTTAAAAGACCGAGAGAATAATCAGGTGGCAGAGGACAATATCACCTTAGAGGTAAAGGATGGAAGTCGTGTAGGAGTGATTGATACTGAGGTTGGAAGTGTTAAGGCATGGGATAATCACTGCCCATATCTGTATCACGCATATGTAGAGCTTAGAAGCGAAGATGGAGAAATATTAGAGATAATTCCATATGATATAGGTTTCAGAAGACTTGAAATGATTGACAAGGTAATCTATTTAAATGGTAAACGTCTTGTCATTACCGGCGTAAACCGTCATGAGTGGAGTGCAAAGACAGGAAGAAGCATCGGTATGGATGAAATGACAGCAGACATTGATTGTATGATTAGAAATAATATCAATGCGGTACGCACCTGCCATTATCCGGATCAGATACCGTGGTATTACCTGTGTGATAAAGCTGGTATCTATGTAATGGCAGAAACGAATATGGAAAGTCATGGAACATTCCAAAAACTTGGTGCGATTGAATCATCGTGCAGCGTACCTGGTTCTATTCCTCAATGGAGGGGGGCTGTTGTTGACAGGGCTAGAAGTAATTTTGAAACTTTTAAAAACCATACAGCAATTCTTTTCTGGTCTTTAGGAAATGAATCTTATGCGGGTGATGACATAGAAGCAATGAATACTTACTTCAAGGAAAAGCAGGATGGCAGATTTGTTCATTATGAAAGCTCTTTCTATGACCGTAATTATGAGGAAACCATATCAGATGTAGAGAGCAGAATGTATGCAAAGCCTTATGAAGTGGAGGAATATTTAAATAATAATCCAAAGAAACCTTATCTTTTGTGTGAGTATATGCATGATATGGGTAATTCGATGGGAGGACTTGGTACTTATATGAAGTTAATAGATAAGTATGAGATGTACCACGGTGGATTTATCTGGGATTTCATTGATCAGGCACTTCTCGTGAAAGATGAAGTGACAGGAAAAGAAGTTTTGCGTTATGGCGGAGACTTTGATGATAAGCCTTCTGATTATGAGTTTTCAGGAAATGGAATCGTATTTGCAGACCGTAAGGAAAAACCAGCTATGCAGGAAGTGAGGTATTACTATGGCTTATACAGATAAGAATAAATTGAGAGTTGTATATGGAGATTATACACTTGGCGTACATGGAGAAGGGTTTGACTATATATTCTCTTATTCACAGGGCGGTATAGAGTCTATAGTAAAAAAAGGTTATGAATGGCTGTATCGTTGTCCAAAGCCTACTTTTTGGAGAGCATTAACAGATAATGACAGAGGCAGCAGGTTTCATATTAAAAGTGGAAGCTGGCTCGCATCGGATATGTTCATTGACTGTAAAAAAACGGAAGTTATTATGGACGGTGAACGGCAAAAGCAGTATGCTCCGGACAATAATAGCTATGGCGGTGATGTGGCTGCCGGGGAAATAATTGTGAAATATACCTATGAGACTGTCAGCAATCCAGTAACAACAGTCATTGTATCTTATATAATTGATGTAATTGGAAATATCAAGGTGGATGTGGATTACACAGGAGTAAAGGGACTGCCAGAACTTCCGGTATTCGGAATGAGGTTTATTATGCCGACACTTGCAGATAAATATATGTACAAGGGATTATCGGGGGAAACCTATCCGGACAGAAAGGCAGGGGCAGAAAAAGGAGTTTATGAGGTATCAGATTTGAGACTGACACCATATCTGGTTCCACAGGAATGTGGTATGAGAATGGATACAGAGTGGCTGGAGATTACAAGACATACAAGTCTTGATAATAGCAGAACGGATAGTTCAGCACAGACATTAAGAATAGAGAAAAACGACAAGGCATTTGCTTTTTCATGCCTACCTTATACAGCATCAGAGATTGAAAACGCAACACACCATGAGGAACTGCCACCAGCAAGAAGAACAGTCCTTTGTGTCTATGGTGCAGTAAGAGGAGTTGGTGGAATTGATAGCTGGGGAAGTGATGTGGAAGATGATTATCGGATTAATGCAGAAAAAGATATTCACTATTCTTTCATTATCCGCTAAGTTTTGTTTGAAGTGAGGTGTTTGAGATGCAGATAGAGATATTGATTCGTAGTTTTCTGGATGGTGCATATGATGAAAGACTCTTAGACATTTATGCTGATGAGGCAAAGATTTCTTACCAGAGGGAACGCTATATCAATGCAATAAAGAAATTTGAGCAGTGCTATAAGCCGGGAGATGTGGAATTGTTCAGTGCTCCGGGAAGAAGTGAGATTGGCGGCAACCATACGGATCATCAGAACGGAGAGGTTTTGGCAGCCTCAGTTAATCTTGATACTATTGGGATCGTAAAAAAGACGGATGATAATGTAATCAGATTAGTTTCTGATAACTACGATGAAATCATTATCCGGCTTGATGATGTATCTGTAAATGAAAAAGAAAAGGAAACAACAAAGGCTTTGATAAAAGGTGTGGTTTCTGGATTCCTTGAGAGAAAATATGCAGTTGGAGGTTTTCAGGCATATATAACAAGTGATGTGCTGATTGGTGCGGGACTTTCATCTTCGGCAGCATTTGAAACACTGATAGGAACGATCTTGTCTGGACTTTATAATTGTGGAAAAGTTTCAGCGACAGAGATAGCCATTATTGGACAGTATGCTGAAAATGTTTATTTTGGAAAGCCTTGTGGTCTGATGGATCAGATGGCAAGTTCTACGGGAAATCTTGTTCATATTGATTTTGCCAATCCGGAAAATCCACAGGTTGAAAAAATTGATTTTGATATGGAAAAGTATGGTTATAGACTATGTATTACGGATACAAAAGGCTCTCATGCTGATTTGACAGATGAATATGCGGCAGTTCCGAAGGAAATGAAACTTGTTGCAAAATATTTTGGAAAAAAAGTGCTGCGTGATGTATCTACAAATGATGTACTGGAAAACATTCATAATTTAAGAGAAAAACTTGGGGATAGGTGTGTCCTTCGTGCGCTACACTTTATTTGTGAGAATGAAAGAGTACAGAAAGAAGTAAGAGCATTGAAGTCAGGAAATATAGGAGCATTTTTGGAGAATGTGAAAGCTTCTGGTAATTCTTCTTTTAAATATTTGCAGAATGTTTATTCAAATCAGGATATAAAAAATCAGAATGTTTCCGTTGCACTGCTTGTAAGTGAAATGCTTTTAGGAGAAAACGGTGTATGCAGGGTGCATGGCGGTGGTTTTGCTGGAACAATACAGGCATTTGTGAAGAATGAATATGTAGAGTCTTATAAATCCGGAATGGATAATGTATTTGGTAACGGTTCCTGTAAAGATTTGAGAATAAGAAAATATGGCGGCATAAAAGTGTTATGAAATAGAAAGATGGTTTTATTATGAGGATTTTGGTTTTAGGCGGGTCTGGCTATATAGGTTCACATACAGTATATGAGCTGAGTGATGGGGCTTGCAGTACTTCCTTCCAGACTGAAAAAAGAAATGGATATACTTGCAAAAGCTATTATTGAAGGGAAAAATATTCATGATATAGAGGAAATAAATTGTTAGTATTATAAAGACTGGAAAGGTAACAAGTTAATGCCGGATTAGACAACTGACATTATAAATTAAAAGGAGTTGCTTGCGAGTGTTATTGGTATATGAGAACAAAACTGATGGAATAGCGGTAGAGTGGAAGAAAACAGTGCATTTTCCACCACATTTACACGAAGCAATAGAGGTAGTGTATGTAACTGATGGGAATATTGAGCTTGGAGTTGGACAAGAATTGTATCACATGGACGAGGGTGATTTTGCAATCGTGTTCCCAAATGTAATACATCATTATCAGGTGTTTGGGGAAAAAGAAAATAAGGTAATATACCTGTATCTTGATCCAACTTTGTTTCCTTCCTATTATAAAGCGTTGCAGATATACAGCCCGAAGAACCCAGTTGTAAAAAAAGAGCGAGTGCATCCTGATGTAGTAAATGCCATAAAATATCTGGCAGAAATAACAGAGAAAAATTCCATGCTGATACTGGCATATGTGCAGATAATTCTTGCCCATGTTTTCACAGAAATGCAAATGATTGATAAAAGCACAGTAGGGAGTGATGACTTGATTTATAATGCGGTAGAATATGTAGCCAAAAATTTTAGAGAGAAAATCAGTCTTGAAAAAATGGCATACGATTTGTGTGTAAGTAAATATGTGTTATCAAGAATGTTTGCAAAAACATTTCACTGTAATTTTAGTAAATATGTGAATGGAGTCCGATTAAATTATGCAGTTGCGGCACTAGAAAATACAATGGATTCCATTACAAATATATGTCTTGATTGTGGGTTTGAAAGTCAAAGAACTTTTAACCGTGTTTTTAAGGATAGATACAAGATTACACCAAGAGAGTACAGAAAAAGAATGGAACACAATAATAAAAGCGTAGTAGTGGATGATATAATGGATGAATAGGTGAGTGCAATGTGGTATACAGATTTTGGAATAACAAAAGAGGGAGAAAAAGCACACAGATTTCTATTGACCAATAACAGAGGAATGTGTGTAGAATTATCCGATTTTGGGGCATTGGTATTATCTGTTTATGTACTTGACAGGCATGGAAGAAATCGCGATGTGGTACTTGGTTATGATAATTTGACGGATTATTATGAACAGGATACAGGATTTGGTGCATATATCGGCAGAAATGCTAATCGTATTGCAGGAGCAGAAGTAACAATAGAAGGTACAAAATACCTGTTAGATAAAAATGATAATCAAAATAACCTTCACAGTGGTTTTAACAGATCGCACCATAAACTTTACAGCGTAAAAAATGGAAAGGATGACGTCTGTGAGTTTGTGCAAATGGAACGATACAGTCCCCATATGGAACAGGGATTTCCGGGGAATTTAAAACAGACAATCAGATATAGCCTCACAGATAAAAATGAATTTATAATTGATTATGAAATGCTTAGTGATATGACTACTGTTGTTAATCCTACAAATCATAGTTATTTTAATTTGGATGGGCACAATTCAGGTACAATTCTTAAACATTATATGGAAATATATTCGGGACAGATACTTGAGATAGGTAACGATATGATTCCGACAGGCAGGATTATTGATATTTCTGATACACCATTTGATTTCCGTAAAAGAAAGCAGATAGGAAAAGATATAGATGCAGACCATCCACAGATGAAAATTGCTGGAGGTTATGATCATAATTATATATTTCAAAATGACAGAAAGTTGAGGAAAGTTGCAAAATTGTACGGGGCAGATAGTGGAATTGGAATGGATGTTTATTCTGATTTATGTGGATTGCAGTTTTATACAGGAAATTTTTTAAATGGTCAGATAGGAAAAGACGGTGCAGTTTATAAGAAACGAAGCGGTGTATGTTTTGAAACTCAATTCTATCCTAATTCATGTAATACTTCGCAATTTCCAAGTTGTATATTGCCAGCATATAAAGTATTTAAGTCCAGAACGATATATCATTTTTTTACAGAATATATATAGAAATGGCAGATGGAGGTACGCAGATGATTAAATATCTTACAATGACGATTGGAAAACAAAAAAATATAGCATTAATTGCCCATGACGGAAAAAAACAGGATATGTTAAAATGGTGTATGGAAAATAAAGGAATTTTACAGCAACATAATCTGTCTGGAACCGGAACGACTGCGAGGATGATAGCAGATTATGTAGGATTAAAGATAAAAGTGGTACATGGAACGGACGGATGAAACCCACAGTATTACTATGCCGGAGATTATTGAAGCACTCGTAGCATATGATATACGTACGGAACGCAAAAGCTTGTATATTTCTTTGATTTTGAAATTATTTGGAACAATGGATTCACACAACTATTACAGGGCATCGGATGTTTATGAATTGCAGTGGGTGAGAAGCTGAGTGTTTTGTTTTTTTGGGTGAAACTGTTTTGATTGTTTTGACCATATGCAATAATTTAACCTTGACGAATCAGAATGACAAGAGTATAATACATTTTGACAATGAAAGTTGTCAAATAGACAAGCAAAATTGTCAGACGGAGGTGCTATATGATACTGCGAAATCGTTTAAAGGAACGCAGGGCTGCACTGAATGTTAATCAGCAGGAAATGGGACGCTTATGCGGTGTATCAAGGCAGACGATCAGTTTGATTGAACGTGGCGATTATTCGCCATCCGTTACCCTTGCCTTAACGATTGCAAAAGTGTGCGGCGTCGCGGTGGAGGAAGTTTTTTATTTACAGGAGGAAGAAGATAATGGATAAAAATGAAATTAAGAGGGCAAATCGGAAAGCTCTGCCCCAATTTATGCTTATTATGGTAATCTGCTTCATTATCGGCGGAACAATAGGCTTTTGCTCGGCAAAATACGGGCTGAACACGCTGGCGGGCGGAATGAAAACCGCAGGAATGTTTTTTGGGACATATATCGCTCCGTGGCTGATGTTAGCGGCAGCGGTAATTGTGCCGGTGGTCTGCGTTCCTATTTATCAAAGCGCAACAAAACTACTTGCATCTTGGGACGGCGAAAATGAGGAAATGTCCGATACGATTGACGAAAAACTATCCATCGTGCTTTGGGTAACAAGCGCAGCCTTTATCCTCTCTTACTTCCTTATTGCGGCATCTTATGCCAACGGATTTGAAACTTTTAAAACTGAAACCAGTGGCGCTCTGTTTCTTGCGGGCATTATCGGTTTCTTGACCATTATGATCGAAGCGGTTATATTCCAGCAGAAATGCGTTGATACCACCAAAAAGATGAATCCCGAAAAAACGGCTTCCGTCTATGATACGAAGTTTCAAAAGAAATGGATGGAGAGCTGCGATGAAGCCGAAAAAATTATGATTGGCAAGTGTGCGTTTAAAGCTTACGCCGCCACAAACACAGTTTGTTCGATTCTGTCCATTGTGCTTGCCATCTGTGCGCTTGTTTTTGGCATAGGATTCTTACCATCTCTTGTAGTGTGCCTGATTTGGATTGTAAATCAGTCTGTATATTGCAAGGAAGCGTTAAAGTATTCAAAGGCAGGAAATAAGATTTCATGATGGAAACGCAGGAGGACAGGCAATGGGAAGTTATTTGGTGATTATAGCTGTGCTGATTATCTTTTTCTGCATCAGGAGAAGAAGACGAACAGCAGCGGTTGCGTGGCAGATACTAAATCAAAGAAAACAAAACCAGGAGAATGTTGTTATGAAAGAACTTGCAAAACAATTTATTGGGGAAGAATGCATCATTTATACAATTGCTTCAAATGACGGCAGCATACAGGGCGTCATTAAGGAAATTGATGATGGAGGCATGGTCATTGAGAGAAGTTACGGCGGATGGGAAATCGTCAATCTCGACTATGTCACCCGTATCCGACAGTATCCGAGAAAGAAAAACGGAAAGAAAAAGGATATTGTGTGGGACTAAATCGATGTGATGGCAGTCAGCATGGGCGGGGACGATATTTGTGCTTTACTTTTACAGTGCAAATCATGTACCGTATACCTATATTGATGTTATATTTTTGGAACCACTATACTCGTTTATTGGTATCGTGATTTCTGTTAACACACGAAAGAATCGAAAAATACATTGAAAAACAAGCATTTTGTGGAAGGATACGAATCGTATCACGTATGTGAAAGAGCGTTTCTTTCATAGTTTTATGCTTTTTGGCAATGAAAGTGGAACAAACAAAGCAGAGTGCAATAATTTGATAATAGTGTGGGTATACATATGAAATTATTTATGAATAAGAATGAGAAATATGAAGAGCCTGAGGTTCACATGTTTTTTCATAAACAAACGAAAGAAGTAGAGCAGGTTGAGAAATTTGTAAGATCTCTTTCTATTACCATTCCGGCTAAATATGAGGATGAGATCTACAAATTATATCCAACAGATATATATTATATTGAGACAATTGACAGGCGTACATATCTGTATACAGCCAGTCGGGTTTATGAAAGTAGTGAGAATCTGCTCTCGTTAGAGAAACTCTTAGAGGCAGCTGGGTTAATCAGCTTCCTGTCTATGTTTTGGCTGGAATGTGCGGTGTTGTTTTAATCCTGTGCTGCTATTTGGATATTAGTAGAGTTAAGGCTGATATTGATGAAATTAATGGATTGTGTGAAAAAAGAGTGTAATTTCGTTGAAGTAGCTTTTAAAGATTGGAGAAGAATATGATTTTTCACTATGCTGGCAAATATAATGGAGATGAGAGTAGTCTTCCATACAAGGAACATCATCCTAATGCAACCCCGTTTAAAGAACCAGAGGATACGAAGAAATTATCATTAATTGCAAATGGGGGATGTATTTTGATAATGGGTATATTAGCAATTCCATTTTTAATACTGGGAATAGAATATATTCCTGATAATGCAATATGGATGATGATAGGTGGAATTTGTGGCGGATTATCTCTGTTGCCACATGAATTGTTGCATGCAATATGTTATAAAAAAGATGTATATATGTATAATGATTTGGCACATGGGTTGATGTTTGTGGTAGGAACAGAGGATATGAGTAAAGGGCGTTTTGTTTTTATGTGCTTGTGCCCTAATCTTATACTTGGCATAATTCCCTATATTTTATTTTTGATATTTCCGAAATTTGTTGGATTGGGTTTATTTGGAATTATTTGTATTGGAATGGGGTTTGGGGATTACTTAAATATTTACAATGCAATAAAGCAAATGCCGAAAAATTCCAAAACATATTTATGTGGAATGCACTCATATTGGTACTTGTAGAAATGCCAAAATTTGGTTCTATGTCAAGATTTAGTACAAGTTAAAATGAGAAATTTTTCCCCATTTTA
>ENA-OWPM01001475-OWPM01001475.1-human-gut-metagenome-genome-assembly--contig:-NODE-1475-length-18692-cov-3.600740_pt1 | contig 18692 bp, 18 predicted proteins | sample MGYA00248267_ERZ651852 | MGnify/ENA primary metagenome ERZ651852 (study PRJEB26924, sample SAMEA4378228) | human gut metagenome | biome: human gut; feature: human-associated habitat; material: faeces...
GCTTTGGTGTTGCCCCACCAAATTCCATCCAGTCCGTGTCGAATACCAGTTCCAGTTTTTCATCTTCTGCCAACGGCAGTGTCACGCAGTCTGCACGGTCTGCAAACTGGAATATACACAACAGCTGTCTGCCGTTTTCTGCCTTGCGCTTCCATGCAAACACACAGGAATGTTCCGTATCCGGGTAGTTTTGGGATACCGCATGGACCCATTCAAAGCCGTCACCGCCGTAATCGTTCCACAGCGTTTCCTCTGAAAGGTACAGGTGATTCAATGCCTGCATATACGCTGCAAATTCGCGGTGCTTCGGAAAATCCAAAAGATTCCAGTCCTGCTCCCGTTTTTCGTCCCATTCCCTGAAATGTGCAATCTCATTGCCCATAAAATTGAGTTTCTTGCCCGGATGAGCCGCCATATACGCATACAGCGCACGCGCCTGCGGAAACTTTCTGTCATAATCGCCGTTCATTTTCTGAATAATTGTCGCCTTGCCATGCACGACCTCATCATGCGAAAATGCCAGCAGATACCGCTCATCTTTAAAATAGTGCATGGAAAATGTCAGCTTATTACGGTTGTTTAAACGTTCTCCCGTATCTTTCTGGAAGTATTCAAGCGTATCATGCATAAAGCCCATATCCCACTTGTAGGTAAAGCCTAATCCGCCTTCTGCCACGCTCTTTGTCACACCGGGATACACCGTGGAATCCTCCGCCGCCAGCAATATGCCGCTGTGTCTGCCTGTCAGTCCTTCATTCATGTGCTGTAAAAAGGCAACGGCATCTTTATTCACTCCGCGCGCCGGATTGCCCTGCCAGTAAATCATATTGCAGATGGCATCCATGCGCAGACCGTCTACATGGTATTCCCTCAGCCAGTAATTCGCACAGGACTGTAAAAAGGAGCGCACCTCACCACGGGAGTGCATAAAATTACAGCTTCCCCACTCACTGTTTCCAACGTCCTTATGCGGATACTCATACAGCGCCGTTCCGTCAAACGCTGCCAGTGCATACGCATCCCGCGCAAAATGTACCGGCACAAAATCCATGATCACACCAATATTATTCTGATGCAGGATATCAATCATTTTTTTATAATCGTCCAGCGTACCATACCGTGACGTCGGACTGTAAAAGCCGCTGCACTGGTAGCCCCATGATTCATCACATGGGTGTTCCCCAATCGGAAGCAGTTCGATATAGTTATATCCGTACTCCTTTAAATAAGGAACTAACTGCGTAGCAAGTTCATCATACCGGTACCACCCATTCTGCGGTTTTTTCCACGAACCCGCATGAATTTCGTAAATGTTTAATGCAGAATCAAGCCCATTGCTGCGCTTCTTCATCCATGCATCGTCCTGAAATTCATAGCTGTACAGATTTCTTACAATCGAAGCCGAAGCAGGGCGCAGCTCCATACCATATCCGTATGGGTCACAATGGTCCATACAACTGCCGTCCGGCTTATAAATCTTATATTTGTACATCTGTCCCGGCTTAACGCCTTCAATATAAACTGCCCAGAAATTTCCATCACCAATTTTGTTCATCGGCGTATCCTGCCAGCCGTTAAATTCCCCGATAACACTGAGCCGGACTGCCGCCGGTGCAAACACCCTGAACACCGCACCATTTTCATCTATATGACACCCGAAAAACTCATATGCATCAAAGCTTTTTCCTGTGTAAAAACCATAATTATCCATCATAAAAACCCCCTTATCGTCTTATATATAATATTATCACAGCAATTTTTTTCTTTCAATATTGTTAAATTGTTGACAAAGTTTATGAGGTACGGTATACTATCATTGTTAATAAATTATCAATCTCAATCTACACAAAATTGGAGGTCATCAAATGTCAGAAAAGAATATTATGATTGTTGATACTGTTGAAGCACTGGAAAAGCGCATTGAAGAAGTCCGTGAAGCACAGCGGATTTTTTCAACCTATTCACAGGAGCAGGTCGATAAAATCTTTGCAGCTGCGGCACTCGCTGCCAACAAAGCAAGAATCCCTCTTGCAAAACAGGCAGTTGCCGAAACCGGCATGGGCATTGTGGAAGATAAAGTCATCAAGAACCACTATGCTTCCGAATACATTTACAATGCATACAAAGATACAAAGACCTGCGGCGTTATTGAGGAGGACAGTGCTTACGGAATCAAGCGCATTGCTGAACCGATCGGTGTCGTTGCCGCTGTTATTCCAACAACAAATCCTACCTCAACAGCGATCTTTAAGACTTTGATTTGTTTAAAAACACGTAACGGAATTATTATCAGCCCACACCCTCGTGCAAAAGAAAGCACCATTGCTGCCGCTAAGGTTGTACTGGAAGCTGCTGTTGCCGCAGGCGCACCAAAGGGCATTATCAGCTGGGTGGATGCTCCTTCTCTGGAGCTTACCAATACCCTGATGAAGGAAGCCGACATTATCCTTGCAACCGGCGGTCCGGGCATGGTAAAAGCCGCTTATTCTTCCGGCAAACCGGCTCTCGGTGTTGGCGCAGGCAATACCCCGGCAATCATTGATGCTTCGGCTGATATTATTCTTGCGGTCAACTCCATTATTCATTCAAAAACTTTTGATAACGGCATGATTTGTGCTTCCGAGCAGTCTGTCATTGTCGATACCGCCGTTTACAAACCGGTCAAAGAGGAATTTACAAAGCGTGGCTGTCATTTCCTTGCAAAAGATGAAATCGACAAAGTCCGTAAGACCATTATCATCAACGGCTCATTGAATGCCAAGATTGTCGGTCAGAGTGCTTATACGATTGCCAAACTCGCCGGTGTCACCGTTCCTGAAGACACAAAGATTTTAATCGGCGAAGTCACTTCTGTGGATATTTCAGAAGAATTTGCCCATGAAAAGCTCTCTCCTGTACTGGCTATGTACAAGGCAAAGGATTTTAACGATGCAGTTGATAAGGCAAGCCACTTAATCGCAGACGGCGGCTATGGTCATACTTCTTCTCTTTATATTAATACCGCAACGGAAAGCGAAAAGGTTGCCGTATTCTCAGAAGCGATGAAGACCTGCCGTGTATTAATCAACACCCCTTCTTCCCACGGCGGAATCGGTGATCTTTACAACTTTAAAATGACACCTTCCCTCACACTGGGCTGCGGATCATGGGGCGGCAACTCTGTTTCTGAAAATGTCGGTGTAAAGCATCTGATTAACGTAAAAACCGTTGCTGAAAGGAGAGAAAATATGCTTTGGTTCCGTGCCCCTGAAAAGGTGTATTTTAAGAAGGGCTGTCTGCCTGTTGCTTTAAATGAATTAAAAACGGTTATGGGAAAGAAACGCGTCTTTATCGTAACCGACCAGTTCTTATATAAAAACGGCTATACAAAATGTGTCACAGATAAACTCGATGAAATGGGTATTGTGCATACCACATTTTACGATGTAGCCCCGGATCCGACACTTGCCTGCGCACAAGAGGGTGCAAAAGCCATGCGTCTGTTTGAGCCGGACTGCATTATCGCTATCGGCGGCGGTTCCGCTATGGATGCCGGTAAGATTATGTGGGTAATGTATGAACATCCGGAAGCTGATTTCATGGATATGGCAATGCGCTTTATGGATATCCGCAAACGTATTTACACCTTCCCGAAAATGGGCGAAAAGGCTTATTTTATCGCCGTTCCGACATCTTCCGGTACAGGTTCCGAGGTAACACCGTTTGCCGTTATTACCGACCAGGATTCCGGTATCAAATATCCACTTGCAGACTATGAGCTGCTTCCTAAAATGGCAATTATTGATGCCGACATGATGATGAATCAGCCGAAGGGCTTAACTGCCGCTTCCGGTATTGATGCCTTAACACATGCGCTGGAGGCTTACGCTTCTATTATGGCAACCGACTACACAGACGGTCTTGCTTTAAAGGCAATGAAAAATATTTTCACTTATCTGCCTGCGGCTTATGAAAACGGTCCGCACGATGCCAAAGCCCGTGAACAGATGGCAACCGCATCTACGATGGCTGGTATGGCATTTGCCAATGCATTTTTAGGGGTATGCCACTCTATGGCACATAAACTGGGTGCTTTCCACCACCTGCCGCACGGTATTGCCAATGCCATTTTAATTACCGATGTCATGCGTTTTAATGCCGCAGAAGTACCGGCAAAAATGGGTACATTTTCACAGTATGCATATCCGCACTGCAAGGAGCGTTACTTAGAATGTGCAAACTTCCTTGGTATTCAGGGCAAGAATGACGATGAAAAATTTGAAAACTTCCTTGCCGCTATCGAAGAATTAAAAGCAAAGGTCGGTATTAAAAAGACAATTAAAGATTACGGCGTAGATGAAAAATATTTCTTAGATACATTAGATGACATGGTAGAACAGGCCTTTGATGACCAGTGTACCGGTGCAAATCCTCGTTATCCGCTCATGCGTGAAATCAAGGAAATGTATTTAAAAGCTTACTACGGTAAATAAATCTGCTGCTGATTTGTGATTTGTGACATTATGATATTTGCCGGTATGGCAGAAAGGATATGAATATGAACAACTGCATTTCTAAAAAAGATACCAAAGCCGTTTACAAAGACGGCAATACAGTCCGCAAGGTTTTTGCCCCGGACTACAGCAAAACCGATGTTTTGTATGAAGCGTTAAATACAGCCCGTGTTGAAGACACTGGGCTGGATATTCCAAAGATTTTAAGCGTTTCCGTAGAAGACGGTCAGTGGGTTATCACCAGTGAATATGCAAAAGGGGTAACGCTGACACAATTAATCAAGGAACACCCTGAAAATATTGACAGCTACGTGCATGCCATGGTAGATTATCAGATTGCTTTTAATAAGCGCTCTAACCCACTGCTGTTAAAGTTAAAGGATAAGCTGGTGCGCCAGATTAATGAACTGGAACTGGATTCCAACATTAAATATGAGCTGTCTACCCGGCTGGAATCGCTGCCAAAGCACAACAAGCTCTGCCACGGCGACTACTGCCCGGACAATATCCTTGTTGAAACGGACGATGCCGGAAAGATTACCGCTATCACTGCCGTTGACTGGGTTCATGCCACACAGGGCAATGCCAGTGCCGATGTTGCCAACACATATTTAATGTTAAAGCTGGTAGATGAAAGCTTTGCGGAAAAATATCTTGTTGATTTCTGCAAAAAGACCCATACCGACCGCCGCTACGTCCATTCATGGCTTCCAATCGTAGCTGCCGCCCGTATGACAAAACATATTCCTGAAGAAAAAGAACTGTTAGAATCGATGATTGATGTGTGTGATTATCAATAATAACGTGCAGCTACCATAAATGGTGCGCCAAGGCAGGCGCACCGCAAAAAAAGCGGTATTCCAAATGCTGGTGGAATACCGCTTTTTTCTTATGAAAGCACATTTTCCATGCTCTTTAAGCTGATTAAAAGCGTTGATGTATTATGTAACATTGCTGATGTTGTCGGCGCAAGCACACCTGCAACACCCAGCACTATCAGACCCGAATTAAAGCCTACTATCGTTCTGTAGTTCTTATGAATCCGTTTCATCAGTCCGTTACTGATTGCCTTTAATGTCACGATTTCATACAGATTATCCGCACCTACCGTTACATCGGCAATCTCCCTTGCAAGCTCTGCACCGTCGCTGATTGCAATCCCTACATCTGCTGCTGACAATGCCGGTGAATCGTTGATACCGTCACCAATCATGACAACCTTCCGTCCTGCCTTCTTTTCCTTTTCAATAAAGGAAGCCTTATCCTCCGGCAGAACTTCTGAATAATATTCATCCACACCGACACGCTTTGCAATCGCACTTGCGGTACGCTCGCTGTCGCCGGTCATCATAACAACCTTTGAAATGCCTGCACATTTCAAAGAATTGACAACGGCTGCGGCTTCTTCACGCAGTGGGTCTTCAATGCAGATTACAGCCTCTAAGACGCCTTCAATCGCAAGATAGAGATGTGAATATTCTGACGGCAGTTCTTCAAAGCGCTGTTCCATTCCTGCCGGAATAATACACTTTTCGTCTTCAAAAACAAAGTGATAGCTGCCGATCACTGCCTTTTTATCATTAATGGTTGTAGAAATGCCGTGTGCGACAATATACTGCACCTTAGAGTGCATTTCTTCATGTACCAGATTCTTTTTACGTGCCGCATCAACCACTGCTTTTGCCATAGAATGCGGAAAATGCTCCTCAAGGCATGCCGCAATCCGGAGCAGCTCGTCCGGTGTTTTTCCGTTAAAGGAAACTACATCCACAACAGTCGGCTGTGCTTTGGTAAGCGTACCGGTCTTATCAAAGACAATTGTATCCGCTTCTGCCATTGCTTCCAGATATTTTCCGCCTTTAACGGTAATATCGTAGACACTTGCCTCACGGATTGCAGACAATACGGATATCGGCATAGCAAGCTTTAACGCACATGAAAAGTCTACCATTAAGACAGACAACGCCTTTGTCACATTTCTTGTAAACAGATAAGTGAGTGCCGTTCCGCCGAGTGTATAAGGCACAAGTCTGTCGGCAAGGTGTTCTGCCTTGCTTTCGAGTGAAGATTTTAACTTCTCGGATTCTTCAATCATCGTTACAATCTTTTCAAACTTGCTTGAACCATTGACCTGTTTTACCTGAATCGTCAGCCCGCCTTCCTCAACAACCGTTCCCGCATAAACAGATGCCTGTTCTGCCTTGCGTACCGGCAGGGATTCCCCTGTAAGAGATGCCTGATTGACCATGGCTTCACCACTGCTTACAATACCGTCAAACGGAATAACATTGCCCATATGGACAACCACTTTATCCCCTGCCTGAATATTTTCAGCCGGTACTAAAACTTCCTGTCCGTCACTGACAAGCCATACTTTGCCGATATTTAAAGACATGCTTCTTGCAAGGTCGCCCACTGACTTTTTATGTGTCCATTCTTCCAGAATCTCACCAATTCCAAGCAGGAACATCACAGAACCCGCTGTGTCGAAATCGCCGCGGAATATAGACACGCCGATTGCCGTTCCGTCCAGTACCGGCACTTCGATTTTACCGTGTGCCAGACACTTGATGCCTTCCCATATATAACGGACAGACTTTATCGTGGCAGCCACTGCACGCACCGGATACGGTAAAAACAGCTTGCTTCCGCAGCGGAGTACCACTTTGTTGACAAGCTTGTCCCAATATTCCTGATTGAGTTCCCTGCCGGAATTCTGTATAAAAACGTCCGGCACATCGACTTTACTGTACGCAAACCGCTGGAATGCCTTAATAATTTCCGCGCGGCCGCCTACATATGTTACCGCAACATCACACGTCCGCTGATATACTTTTACAGATGTAATATACTTGTTTGTACTCAGATAGTATTGCAGCGTATCTGCTTCCTCAAACGTCATGCGTTTTTGTATCAGATGAACATGCAGTCTGCCGCGGATTTCATGTTTGATGACAAACTTCATACTTTTCTCCATTCCGCAGGCATTTTTATTGCCTTCTAAAAACTATTCTGCATCCTCGGCTTCTGCTGCTTCTTCTGTGTCCTCTACGAAATCTGATTCGTCATCAATAACAGCTTCCTTTGCGGCTCTGTCTTCGTTAATCTGCTGTGCTTCTGCATAGATGTCCTCTGCGTGTTCCTGAATGTTTGTAGCAGTCTTCATGACACATTCCTTGGCACGAAGTACGGCTGCTGTGCAGTTTGCATACAGTTTTCTTGCATCTTCACTTGCTAAAATCTTAATTCCCGCAGTACCGAATAATACGCCTGCTGCAAATAATCCTGTGTGCTTTGTGTCAATTTTCTTGAAGTTCTTTAACATAATAAAATCCTCCTGTTTTTGCCGTTTTTTGTTTATCAGCTATTTTAATGCCGTTAAGATAAAATTTCCACTACTTTTTGCCTTATTGAGAAATCTTATCATTATCTCATTCATCAAGCCTCCATCTGCTCAATGCCGGCAACTGTAAATCCGGCTCTTGCTACGGCAGTTCTTAAATCTGTATCCTCAACCGGTCTGTCTAACTGCACAACCGCAATATTCTTTTTTAAATTCACCTGTGCCGATGCACCATCAATCTGATTGATATACTTTTCTACGGTATTTTTACAGTTTTCACAGTGCATGCCTTCAATACTGATAATCTTGGTAGCAATGACTTCACCGGCCAGCTTTTTCTTTTTTTGCTTTGGCTCACTGCCGCCACCGCCACAACAGCCGCCTTCGCCCTTAAAGTGTGCAAAGCTTCCGCGAAATGCAAATAAAACAAGTACCACCAGTACTGCAATAATTATAATTGTTCCCATCTTTTTTCTTCCTCTCTGTCATCCGGCTGACCGGCTACTACACATTTTACTTTCTGTCCCTGTGTATAGCCGCATGCTTCCAGCCCGCACTGGACAATCTGATTCCACGTTGCCATCGACACGGTAATGGTGCTGTTATCTTCTAATTCCACCAGACATACCCCGTCCTGCGCCGGAAGTCCTGACACCTTGTACGTTCCGCGCCGACTGACAGCACCGATTTCCTCAAGCATATTCATCATGCGGTAAACGGTTGCCATTCCGATTTTACTGTCGCGCCGGGCTGCTTTGTAATAAATCTCCTTACAACAGGAACATTCCTCTTTTAAAATAACATCCAGCAGAATCTGCCGCTGCTTTGTAATCCGGCAGCCGCGCTCCCGCAGCTTTTCAATAATATTTTCTTTCCTCATCTGTGTCCGCTGATAGCGTTCCAGACTGTTCTGATTACTCTCCATAAATACCAGCCCTCTTATTGATAATTTTTTTCAATCCTCTATGGGTTAGTATACTCTTATTTGCGTTAGTTGTTAATAACTTTTATTGATTTTTTTTATCAATAATGTTCTTTATTTCGTGCAGTACCGCCTCTGCAAGCCGCTGATGTCCTTCCTCGTCCAAATGCTCTCTGTCGGCGGCTCCCGGCTGTGCATAATCCGCGGCATTTAAAAATGCCAGCCTGTATTTTTCACTGACTTTACGATACTCCTCTGCCAGTCCCTTTGAAACGGCAACAGAATTTTCATTAAACTCCGTATCAAAGCCTTTTTCCCAGACACCCTCTCCCAGATGAATCGGTGAAATCAGTAAAATGGGCGTATCTTTTGCAAACCGCTGTGCCTGCTCTATCAGTTTTTCAACACCTTTTGCTATCACACCGGCAGATGCGCCGTAAACTGTCTTGCAGTCATTTGTGCCGAGCATAATCACAATGCAGTCCAGCAGACGATGGGTTTCAAGCAGTGTCGGAAACAACTGCGTTCCCCGTCTGCCTTCGCGGAACGGGTCGTCAAATACCGTTGTCCTGCCGCAAAGTCCTTCCTCTATCACACGGTATTCCTGCAATCCCAGTTTTTCATTTATAATGCTTGTCCAGCGCACACCCCAGCCGTAGCGGTCTGTTGTCGCCGGAACCAGTCCATACGTATTTGAATCTCCAAAACATAAAATCTGCTTCATCGTGCCACCTCTCTTTCCCGCATTTCTCCTGCACTTTTTTTGCCGCATGTCTTATGTAAAACCGGTTCGTTCCCATTTTCCGGAAAATGTTGTCCTGTCACTGCCTGCACACAGGTCTTTGACAACTTCGCCTGCAATAATCAGTCCCGCAACGGACGGAACAAATGCTACACTTCCCGGAATGTCCCTGCGCTCCGTACATTTATGTTTTGCCCCCGGCGGGCAGATACAGTTTGTACGGCAGCTAATGGACATATCTTCAATCGGCCTTGTCGGTTTTTCTTCTGAATAGACAACTTTAAGCTTTTTTACACCACACTTTTTTAACTCGCGGCGCATGACTTTTGCCAGCGGACAGACCTTTGTCTTATAAATATCTGCCACTTTAAACTGGCTGCCGTCTAACTTGTTGCCCGCACCCATGCTGCTGATAATCGGAATTTGCATTTCCTGTGCCTTCATTACAAGCGCGATTTTTGCCGTCACCGTATCCACGGCATCGACAATGTAATCATATTCATCAAATGGAAATTCCTCTGCATTTTCAGGCAGGAAAAAACACTTGTGAATTCTTACGTCCGCCTGCGGATTAATCTCTGCGATTCTTTCTGCCATCACTTCTGCCTTATATTTTCCGACTGTTTTTCTGGTTGCTATAATCTGTCTGTTTAAATTCGTCAGGCATACTTTATCATCATCAATCAGGTCAAATGCACCGACACCACTTCGTACAAGTGCTTCGACCACATAACCGCCTACGCCTCCGACACCAAACACAGCAACCCGTGACTGTGCCAGCCGCTCCATTGCTTCTTTTCCAAGCAAAAGCTCTGTTCTTGAAAATTGCGTGAGCATCTGTTCATTCTCCTTTATCCTAGTAATCCGATAGGATAAATTCTATAACAGTTTTCCGCTTTTGTCAATTCATTTCGATAACCGTATCGGCAATCGCCATGGTTGACTTTCTGTGGGACACCAAAAGAATCTGCTTTCCCTGCTTTTCCGTATACAGACTCTTTAAAATAATGCTTTCGTTCAGACTGTCAATATTGCTGGTTGGCTCGTCTAAGAAGATGACCGGGCAGTCATGTAAGAACGCGCGTGCAATGCCGATTCGCTGGCGTTCCCCGCCGGAGAGTGAATCGCCAAGTTCTGAAAGCTTTGTATCATATCCGTTTGGCAGGGATTCGATAAATTCGTGAATTGCCGCCTTTTTCGCCGCCGCACACACTTCCTCTCTTGTCGCATCTGCCTTTGCCACTTTGATATTATTTTCAATCGTATCCTGAAATAAAAACGTTTCCTGTGTGACATAGGAAATGTGTCTGCGCAGTGCTTCCGTATTGATTTCATTGACATTTTTACCGCCATACGTAATTGCACCGCCGTCTGTTTCGTAAAAACGCATCATCAGCTTTAACAGGGTGGACTTTCCACAGCCGCTCTTTCCTAAAATACCGTAAATACGGTCCGGCTTAAATTCTGCCGAAAAATCCGAAAAGACATGGCGTGTACTGCCGTCCGTTTCGCTGTAAGTAAAGTCGAGATGCTCTGCCGCAATCACACCATCTGCCGCAGCCGCACCGTCGGTCACATCTTCCACAACCGGTTCTTCCTCTAAAAGATTTAATACACGGTTTCCGCTTGCAAGTGTCTGTGTCAGATTGTTTGAAAGTGCGGATAATGCCGATACCGGTCCGAATGAACCAAGCATTGCAACCGTACAAATCAGTACCGCGTTAAAGGACACTGTTCCGTCCCAGTAAAGGTTCATACTGACTGCAAGCATAGACGCTCCCGCAAGTAAAATCACGGCATCGGTTACAATCCGCTGTACCGCTTCGTTGCTCTTTAAACGGCTGTTGACCTTTTCAAGAGAATCAGTATAGCCCTCAATATTTTTCAGACGTTTTTCCTTTGCCTGATACTGGATAATTTCTTCCATGCCGTAGAGATTGTCAAGCACCGCCGTATTTAATCCGCCATACTGCTTCCGGTACTGTCCGCCCAGCGCACTGCAGAGTTTTCCGTTTACCAGTGGGATACCCGCACCCACGATAACATAAAATACAAAAGCAAGAAGTCCGAGCCGCACATCAAACCGTCCGATAAAAATGCTCATAAACAGCGATGTAATAATTGCTATCGCAATAGGAGAAATTGTATGCGCATAAAATACTTCAAGTAACTCGATATCGGTTGTGATAATGGAAATCAGATTCCCCTTGTCACTGCCGTCTAACTTTGCCGGTGCGAGCTTTCGCAGTGCCGCAAATACCTGATGACGGATTTCTGCAAGCAGTTTAAATGCAATGTAGTGGTTGCTTGCCTGCTCCGCATACCGCAGGATACCGCGCAGTACCGAAAATACCGCAAGGAGTGTAAATATCACCGAAAGCTTTAATCCGCCGGTCAGTCCAAGCAAGGTTGTCAGTCCGTATGCACCTAAGACGGTGATAAATGTCGCCATCAGATTGCCCACACAGCCCATTAATACTGCGAGGCACATTTTAGAAAGCAGGGGACGGATCATGCCAATCAGTCCTGCCATTACCTGTATACCGCTTCTTGATTTCATTTATACCGCCTCCTCTCTGAAATGCTCTAATTCCTGCTGTTTGTTAAACAGCGCCGCATAGGCTTTATTCTGTGCCATAAGCTGTTCGTGGGTTCCGCTTTCTGCGATTTTTCCCTGTTCCATATATAAAATTTTATCTGCTGCGGTCACATTTGCCAGTCTGTGTGAAATCAGAATAACAGACTTTTCACGTGCCAGATCCTGTACAATTTCCATGATTTTATTTTCGCTTTCCACATCGACGTTGGAAGTGGCTTCATCAAAAATGTAAACCGGACTGTCATGCAGTAAGGCGCGTGCCAGTGCCAGACGCTGTTTCTGTCCGCCGGAAAGATTCGCACCCTTTTCCAGAATTTCCATGCCCAGTCCGCCGTTTTCTTCGACAAAACCAAGCAAGTCGACCTGTCCGAGCGCTTCCCGCATTTCCGGTTCGGAAGCGGTTTCACAGCCCATTGCCAGATTTTCGCGCACCGTGCCTTTAAAAATATAGCTGTCATGCGTGATTCTTGTAATCTTTTTCATCAGCCCTTCTGTCGTAAAATCAGACAACACTTCGCCGCCTAAGGTAATCACGCCAGACTGCGGTCTGTTTTCCTTCATTAACAGGGATGTGATTGTACTTTTTCCACAGCCGGAAGTACCGACCAGTGCCGTTATCCCCCGTTCTTTGGTTGAAAAGCTGACTTCTTTTAATACCTGTTTTTCCGGTGTATAAGAAAAGCTGATATTTTCAAAACAAATGGTCTGTCCTTGTGTTTCTTTAATACTGCCTTCTTCCGGTTCTTTGGTATCGAGTAGTTTAAAAATCTTATCCGCCGCCGCATTGCCATTCATCGCAATATGGAAAAATGAACCGAGCATACGAAGCGGCAGGAAAAATTCTGCCGAAATCATAATGATAAAGAAACACTCCGTCAGTGTAACTGCACCGTTTTTTAATTTCAAAAGGCTGAGTGCAATACCGAGTGCCGCACCGCCGTATGCCACCAAATCCATGATACTGATGGAATTCAACTGCATAATCAGCACACGCATTGTCACTTTTCTGAACTTTTCGGCTTCCTCATCCATTTTTTTCGCATAGCGTTCATCGGCACTGTATATTTTTAAGGTTGTCAGTCCCTGAAGGCTTTCCAAAAAGGAGTCACCAAGCTCTGTGTATGTTCCCCAGTATTTTGCCAGCATTTTCTTTGCAAATTTCTGCACGGCAATAATGGATACCGGTATCAGCGGTACACAGATTAATAAAACCACCGCAACCGTCCAGTTCATCATGCCGACAATGACAAAAAGTGTCAGCGGCGCTAACATACTGTAGAAAAACTGCGGCACATATTTCCCGAAATAAATCTCTAACTGTTCTACACCCTCCGTACTAATCTGTACCGCTTCCGCACTGGAGAGATGTTCTCTGTATGAACCCGAAAAACGCATGAGTTTTTCATAGACCATTTTACGGATTCTGGATTTCACATTGCAGGAAGCCGCAAATGAAAGTCTGCTATTGACATAGGTGCTTACCGCACGCACTGCAATAACACATGCCAGCACAATAAAAATCTTCTCTAAATCTGCTGTCTTTGCCGTGCCTTCTGCCGCACTGCTGATAAACCCGGCAAGCGTATACATAAAAAATACATTTGCAATCAGCATGAGCCACTGTGTTGCAACCATGCCCGCAACGTATTTCATGTTATCACGAAATTCCTGCATGAGCCGTTTATGAAACATTTTTCTTTTTCCTCTTTTCTTTTATGGTCGTCCGTATGTGCTTTAATGCAAGTACCGGGTGGGAAAATGTCATCCGCGGTCCTGCATAGCGCATGACTGCACGAATCTGTTCCCGCTGTTCTTTTGCATAACAGTGAACCTTACAGGCACTGCAAAAAGTCTTTGTTTCCATAAATGGGCATTTTTCTGTCCTGAAAAGTGCATACTCCTGTAATTTTTTACAGGAATCGCACAGTTCTTTTTTATTCCCATTATTCCCGCCGTGATTGCCGCGGCAGTATATTCCTATCATAACGGACAAAAGCTTTTTTTCTTCTGCCCGTTTCTTTTCCACATCTATTTTATTCACACTCATTTTCAAGCTCCATGCTTTCCTGTCCGTCTACTGTTTTAATCCGGAACAGGAAGTAGTAAAAGTGTCCCGCCGCTACAATCAAAATAATTATTTTTGCAAACAGCGGCGAAAAGTATAAACCAATGGCAAAAATAATCCCCAGTGTTACCAGCAGATTCCGCTTTGCTTTTTTTGTCATCTGCTTTTTATGTACCGCATCCCCGATATATCGCTGATACAGCTTTGTGGACAGCAGCCATATGTGAAAGCGTTCCGAGCTTTTTGCAAACAGCGCTGCCGAAAGAATTAAAAACGGCGTTGTGGGCAGTACCGGGAGTACTGCGCCTACAATGCCGATGGCAAAGGATAAAAATCCCAGACAAATACAGATTCCATTTACTAATTTTCTCATTCATACCTCATTTCTGCTTCGGTTTTCCGCAAAATTTCTAATGGCAGTGTCCGCCACAACGGCTGCAATCCCCGCCACACTGCGATTTTCCGTTTTTCTTGTCACGATGCAGACTGTATGCTGCGCCGCCTGCGATTGCAAGTACGATGATTCCAACAATAACTGTTCCCATAACACACCAATCCTTTCTGATACAAATACAAATTTTTCCATTTGACAAAAAGGGTCTGCATCAGCAGATTGTTGATACAGACCCTTTTCCCTATTCATACATTATTTTGCAAATGCTTTCTTTTTCATATCGACTTTTAATGTATCGCTTTCCTTGTAAGGTCTTACTAACAGATAAATAAAACCGGCTACAAAAAGAAGTGCGATAATCAATCCAACTACGTGGATATTTCCCGTAAATACAGAACCAATCTGATAGATACAGAATGCTACAATATATGCAAGAACTGTCTGATATCCGATTGCAAACCAGAACCACTTTGTGTTGTTCATTTCTCTCTTAATCGCACCCATTGCTGCGAAGCAAGGAGCACAAAGAAGATTGAATACTAAGAAACCGTAAGCGGCAATCGGTACGATACTTGCACCGAGCTGTCCCCAGATTTCTGCACCGTCTTCTGCAACTTCTGCAAAACCAAAGAGGATACCAAATGTTGCTACTACATTTTCCTTTGCAATCAGACCTGTAATAGCTGCTACTGCCATCTTCCAGTTGCCCCATCCAAGTGGTGCAAAGATTGGTGCAATAACACTACCGATTGCTGCAAGGATACTGCTGTCAAGCTGTTCAGCTTCAAGCATACCGAATGAGCCGTCTGCCCATCCAAAGTTCATTAAGAACCATAACACGATTGTTGAAAGAAGAATAATTGTACCTGCCTTCTTGATGAATGACCATCCTCTTTCCCACATGCTGCGCAGTACATTTTCAACAGTCGGCATATGATATGCCGGTAATTCCATAACGAATGGTGCCGGTTCTCCTGCAAACATCTTTGTCTTCTTTAAGATGATACCTGAGCAGATGATTGCGGCAATACCTACAAAGTATGCGCTCCATGCTACCCAGCCTGCATTGTCAAAGAACGCACCTGCAATTAAAGCAATGATTGGAAGCTTTGCGCCGCAAGGAATAAATGTTGTTGTCATAATGGTCATCTTACGGTCTCTGTCGTTTTCAATAGTTCTTGAAGCCATGACACCCGGAACACCGCAGCCGCTGCCGATTAACATTGGAATGAAGGACTTTCCTGAAAGACCAAACTTACGGAAAATTCTATCCATGATAAAGGCAACACGTGCCATATAGCCGCATGATTCCAGAAATGCAAGGAAAATAAATAATAAGCATCTGTGGTACGAAACCTAATACCGCACCGACACCTGCTACAATACCGTCAAGGATTAATCCTGAAAGCCAGTCAGCACAGCCGATTGCATCAAGTCCGTTACCGATTAATACCGGAATACCAGGTACCCATACACCATAGTCAGCCGGGTCCGGTTCTTCCTGCTCCAAAGCTGTTTCAAATGTTGCTACATTCACATTTACGAGTTCTTCGTCCTCGTCTTCTCCTGCAATGTTAACCTCTGTTGTAAGAGATTTGATTGCACTGTTTGATGTAAATGCCTTGATTGCTGCATCGACATCTGCTTCTTCGGCATCTTCGTTATCATAAACTTCTGTAAATTCTTTTGTGACATCCGGTGCTTTTTCTTCTGCTGCTTCTAAGAAGCCCTTGATTTCAGCATCATATGGAGCATATTCATCAGCTGCATCGTTGTAAGCAGATGTACCGATTCCGAATAAATGCCAGCCATCGCCGAACACACCGTCATTTGCCCAGTCTGTAGCCCATGAACCGACTGTTGTTACAGAAATATAGTAAACAAGGAACATTACCGCTGCAAAGATTGGAAGGGCTGCCCATCTGTTTGTTACAACCTTATCAATCTTATCGGATACAGAGCCGCTTTCTGATTTCTTGCTCTTTGTACAGCAGTCATGAATGATGGATGAAATGTACTGGTATCTTTCATTGGTAATGATACTTTCCGTATCATCATCAAATTCATCCTCTAACTTCTGTACCTCTGCGGATACATCCGGTACGGACTTCATCATATCTTTAATCTTATCATCTTTTTCGATTAACTTAATGGCAAAGAAACGCTTCTGTTCGTCTGCCACATCGCTTCCGATTTTTGCTTCCACTGCTGAAATCGCTGCTTCTACGCTGTCTGCAAATGAATGTGCAATTGTTACAGTTGCTGCTTTCTTTGCTAAATCAACAGCTTTGTCTGCTGCTTCCTTAATGCCTGTTCCCTTTAACGCTGAAATTGCTACAACCGGGCAGCCAAGCTTTTCTGAAAGCTTATCTAAATGAATCTTATCCCCGTTCTTTTCAAGAATATCCATCATGTTGACAGCCATGATGACCGGGATTCCCAGTTCCATTAACTGTGTGGAAAGATACAGGTTTCTTTCAATATTCGTACCATCTACGATATTTAAGATGGCATCCGGTCTTTCCCCAACCAGATAATTTCTTGCCACAACTTCTTCCAGTGTGTATGGAGATAATGAGTAAATACCCGGTAAATCCATGATGGTTACATCGCTGTGTCCCTTTAGTTTTCCTTCTTTTTTCTCTACTGTAACACCAGGCCAGTTACCTACGAACTGATTCGAACCGGTCAGTGCATTAAACAGTGTCGTCTTACCGCAGTTTGGGTTACCTGCAAGTGCAATTTTAATCGACATTTCAATGCTTCCTTTCATATAACTTATTTTTGTTAGCGTTTTCTAACCCCTATGTAAAAAAAATTTCTGTCTATCACCCCGCAAGAAAATTATGCTTCCACTTCAATCATTTCCGCATCGGCTTTTCTTAACGATAGCTCATATCCTCTTACTGTTACTTCTACAGGATCTCCTAAAGGTGCAACCTTGCGTACATACACATCGACACCTTTTGTAATGCCCATATCCATAATCCGTCTTTTTACAGGGCCTTCACCGTGAAGTCTTTTTACCTTCACCGTCTGGCCGCAAGCTGTTTCCTTCAGCGTTTTCATAACTCTGTTCCTTCTTTCCTCATGAAATGTTTTCTATATAAGCATGACTAAACCATAATTTTGTTTGCCATGTCCTTACCGATTGCAACTCTGGAATCTTTTACATTGACTATCATATTGCCATTTATCTCAGATACTACAGTAACTTCCCCACCGGTCACAAATCCAAGATTTTCCAAAAACTTGCGGACTTCTTCCTTTCCGCCAATCTTTCTGATAATATTTGTTTCCCCCGCTTTAACCATTGATAACGGCATCATTGCAGCTCCTTTCTTGTGTATCATAAATAACTTTTGATAGTTCTTTCCTACTTTCGTTAGTATATGCTAACGTTCATTAGAAGTCAAGAACTTTTTGAGAAATTTTCTTAATTACTTGTCCATCGTTTTTATGATTCCGGGATATCTTCCAGCCGCACAGCACTGTATAAGACGACGGCATCGGTAAATTTACGCGGATTGTAGCCGGTCAGCTGCGCAATGCCTGTGTAATCGCCGACTGTATCATAAACAAATTATTCGGGTTGTAACGCACATTCAGCCGTACAATGACCACCCGGCACAGCGCATCCTCTGATAAGCCTTTTTCGTCAATAAAATTAATATTCTGGCTGCACACATCTTTTACCGTATCGACAATCTGCTGTGCTGCTTCTCTACTGATAATTTCCATGTTATAATAACATCATCAAAAACACGCGTGATACAAAACCCAAACCAAATGATAAATAAGTTAAAAGATTGTGAGGTTGATTTTATGAAAGCAGTAATTGCAATTGATTCTTTTAAAGGAAGCTTATCCTCTCTGGAAGCGGGAAACAGCGCCGCAGAAGGTATCCGGCGCGTCTATCCCGATGCGCAGATTGAAGTCCGTCCGCTCGCAGACGGCGGCGAGGGAACGGTTGAAGCACTGACACTCGGCTGTGCCGGACAGCTTACAACCGTTACCGTCACCGGACCGCTCGGCAAGCCGGTATCCTGCCAGTACGGCATTGTTGACAGCACTAGGACTGCCATTATTGAAATGTCCGGTGCTGCCGGTATTACACTTGTTCCCGACACGGAG
>ENA-OWPM01001484-OWPM01001484.1-human-gut-metagenome-genome-assembly--contig:-NODE-1484-length-18589-cov-5.979173_pt1 | contig 18589 bp, 17 predicted proteins | sample MGYA00248267_ERZ651852 | MGnify/ENA primary metagenome ERZ651852 (study PRJEB26924, sample SAMEA4378228) | human gut metagenome | biome: human gut; feature: human-associated habitat; material: faeces...
ATTTATGTGGGACTTGCAGCGGCAGGAAAACTTTCGTGCATCGATTCCTATGAATTATTTATTGCTGAGGTCTATACGGAGCCGAAACCTTTGCCCAAGTCTGGAAAATCTGAGGCTGCTTCAAAAATGACACCCGAAGTTTCTGCACCAGCAAAGGAGACTCCGGCAGACGAATTGCCGCAGCCCGATAACGCAAATGCGGAAGTGATTCCGGACACTGCGCAGATGGAGCATATCCTTGAGCTGCCCAAAGCGACCTGTCTGCTTCTCTCTTTGGCAAAAAATGCTGGCCTTTCTGCAAATAGTTCCAGTGAGCTGACATATAAGGGAAAGGAATTCCTTCTTGACGCTTATCAGATAGCGCTGAAAAATAAAACGCTCCAAATCAATATCCAAAAGAACAAAATCACATTTCCGATGGAGGAACCGGACAGCGGATTTCATGCAGTTGGTGTGTTGACCCGTTCGCCTGCTTGGGAATACGGATGGAAGTTTAACTATCTGACTGAGAATACATCCGGTGCAGAAAAGTCCGAAGTTAAAGAAAAAATCCCTCCGAAGCCTTTGACCGCATTGGAGCATCTGGAACGCTGTGGGTATAGAATCGTTCAGCAGGTCGTACCGAAAAAACTTCCGCCGATTGCCGTTCAGCGGATGGCATGGAAAACAGGCGAAGCTCTTTGCGACCCGGTAGTGGTGGATTTCTTGCAGTTTATTCGGACACATATGCAGAGTGACGGCTCTTTTTCGTTTCGTATCCCAAAGGGTACTTCCAAGAATTCGTTTGCCACACTTTCGGAAATCGCTCAGACGTGGGATAAAATGGGACTTTTTGCATCCATTGTGATCTATCCGCAGAATATCGTCTATGAGCTTGCGCAAAATGAGACTGTCCGGCATTTCCTGAGCGGGAAGTGGCTGGAACTTTTTGTGGAGCATCAGGTTCAGCAGATTTTGAATCGCTATCAGGAGGAGCAGGGCGCAGAAGTTTCGCTTTGCTCCAATGTGATTCTTTCAGAAGCGGCATCCGCAGGGAGCACGCATGAACTGGATGTTGCGTTTTCCATCAACGGAAAATTCTTCTGGGTGGAAGCCAAATCGTCCAGCCGAAGCATTGATTATGGAAAATATGCTGCTCTGTGCGAAAAGCTGAAAGTAACCTCCGACCGACTGCTTTTGGTCAACAGCGATTTGTCCGTTGAGGAGTGTGAAGGCGTTTCTTACTTCTGGAATTATCGTGTTGCAAATTGTGCAACGATTACGGGGGAATTGGAAAATATGGTTGCCAAACAAATTGAAACTGCCGGAAAAGCCGTTCCAAGTACAGACTGAGCAATAAGCAAAAAAGACCCTGAGAACCCTGCCGGATAAGCGGCAAAGTTCTCAGGGACTGTTTTATCGGATCTGCTCGACTTGCTTGGAGTCCTTTTCCTCCGCAAAGAACAGTTCCACATTCTTCTGTGCTTTTACGATTTCCTGCATCTCATCCCGTGTCTTTCGGTACTCTGGGTAGAGTGCTTTTTTCTTGGTGAGCAAAGCCGAATACTCTGCATTCAGGTCTTTCACTTTGGGCAGCTTTTTCAGGCCGGATTCATTGAAAGCGGCTTTCGCCGTCTTATGCAGCGTGACTTCTTCCCGGTGCGCTTCCAAAAATTTGGAGCTGTACCCGGATTTGCGGTAAGCATCGTATACAGGCCGGGTCTTGGCATAGTTGACGATGTGCGCCCGGAGGACGGCGATTTCTGCCATACGCTTCTCGGCGGCCTTGATGGAATCGCCCAGTTTGTGATAGCGAGAAAGTGCAGCATCAGCACGCTCTTTCAGGTCATCCGCACTGCCGATTTTCTGCTCCTGCAAAAAAATCAGCGTTTTGGACATCTCTTTCAAGTTGTACTTCTTCGCCCAGCGTTCGTAGCCGCCACCTTTGCCCTCGGCAAGTTTTGCTTGAATGTCAACCAGCAACTGGAACGGCTGCTCTTTGGGAGGTTGCTTCTGATGTGGGCGGTGTTCGGCTTTTCCGGCAATGACTGCTTTGATTTCATCCTCGCTGTACCCGGCACCCAGTGTCTTTAACCGGATAAAGCGTTTCTGCCGTGCGCCTTTAACGGAAGTGTATTTGCCGCGTTTGATTTCATAGCCCTGCTGTTCCAGCTTTTGCAGAAAATCTTCGTAGTCGGTGGGCTTCTGCTGCAAAATCTCGTCGATTACACTGCACAGCCGGTCGCGGTTGCTCTCCTTTGGTGGGTAAGTGATGCGCTTCTGCCGTTCCCGGTAAGGCTTCTTTTCAATGACTGACAGCTGATGCTCCAGACAAATCAGGTCGCTCAACCGCTGCACTGCCAGACCGGAAAAGAAAAAATCCCGGAATTTTCTTGTGCCGTCCAGAGTGGTCGAGTTATAGATAATGTGATTGTGAATGTGTTCCCGATCGGTATGCGTTGCAACGATAAAAGCGTGTTTGCCTTTCAGAAACCGGGAGGCCAACTCATAACCGATGCGGTTTGCTTCTTCAGCCGTAATTTCACCAGGTCGGAAAGATTGCCGTATCTGATAGGCGATAATGTTACTTTTTTGGCTGCGCCCGGTGGCCTGCTCGTACAGCTTTTTTGTGAGCATGAACTCCTCGTCCACAGTAAGCGGGCTGCATTGATAGCTGCTGACAAGTTCGCCTTTTTCAGTCTTGTCGGGATTCTGCGCATAATCAGTGCGGTCTTTCAGGCAGGCGGCGATAGATTTTCCTTTGTGCTGATGCAGTGCGATCAGACGAGTAGCAGCCAGAGCAGATCACCTCCTAAATGAAAAAGCCGCCCGAAGGCGGCAAGAAGATTCAAAATCAAATCAGGTCCCGGAGCCAACCGCTGAATTTCTCAACGCCCTCCACCATTGCAGTTGCGCCGACAAAAAGGACAAAGCAGAGAAATTCGGCAACCAGCAGAATCAGAAATTGATCCCAAGTCTGGCGGTAGACGGTGTAGATGCCGCAGCCAAAGATATACAGCATCAACGGCGCGACAACATAGCTGGACAGAGTAAGCAGCCACTTTGCCATCAGAGCCAGAAAAGCCACGAACAGAGAGATCGGGGCAAGCATCATCTTGAATAAAAACCTCATATCAAACACCAGCCTTTCTTTTTCGCCCCTATTATAAAGGTATCGCCCCTTGCCTTGCAAGGGTGTCAACCGTTATGTAAACCCGCAGCCTCCTACTGCGGGAAATTTTTTAGAGTTCGGTGAGTTTGGCGAGAAGTTGCTTACCAATAGCTATCAGCTCATCCAACCGACTACGCAAGTCCTCTAAATCGGCGGCATAGAGCTGCCCGCTTTCATTGGCCCGTTTCGCCACCTGATTCAGGTTGTTGCTGCAATTCTGAAGAAGGTACGCCATCCGACGCAGCTGTGGTAAATCAAGATTCAGGCAGTAACCATCCAGAGCCATTTTTCGCAGATAAGAGCCAATGCTCAAAATACCGCAACTTTCCATCTTCTGACGAATGCGTTCCAGTTCGACTTTGCTGACACGAAAATGGATCTGCTGGTCACGGTGCTCCGTCACCGGGCATCACCATCCTTATCCAAGTAAGATTTGAATGGTCGGACAGGCTCCACTTTATCAGCCTTTTCTTCCAACGCAGCCAGCACAGAGGGGCGGGCATCCGGCTTTTCTTCCGCTTCGGGTTCTGTCCGGCTGGACTGATGCTCCATGTTCAACAGCGCATCCAATTCTGCAAGGCGGGCAGACTTGGTTTGCAGTTCTTCCTCCTGCGCAAACGGCTTGGCGATTTCAACCTCTGCGGCCTGCTTCTGCTGTTCCAGAGAATCCAGTGCGGCCTCAGCATCGGCAATGCGGTCGGCAAAATTGCCGATGGCATTGTCCAGACGGACGATGTTGCCGCGAGGGTCATCGCCCAGCGGTACCGGATAACTCAGCTCGCCGCGGAGAACGATTTGATGCTCATTCTTGAAACTGTCAAAGCGAATGTTAAGCTCAAAGCCGCGATAGGTGCCCAGCAGCATCATATCCGCATTCGGCATCTCCTTGCAGGCAAGCATCAGCCGCTCACCAGCTGCTTTTTTCTCATCGAACACCATGCCCTTGATCGTCATGCCGCAGAAGTTCTCCTTATCCTGCGGGTGTGCGTCTGCGATTTGGGCATCGTTTTTCAGAGCCGCAATACGGTTCTTCGCTTTCTGAATTTCCTCCGGGTAATGCTTGAGTAGCTTATCTTCCAGACGATATTTCTGGTTCTGATAATCCGAGCGCAGCACCTTGAGCTTTGCTACCTGCACATCCAGATCCATCTTTTCCCGGATGCGCGGGTCGCCTGCGCATAGGGCCTTGACCTCGGCATACGAAAGAGCCTGCTCATCCACATCATCACAGGAGCGCATCGGAGATTTGCTCGTCATGATCTGCGAAATAAACTTCTGCTTGTTTTCCAGCGTTTGCCAGAGGTAGGCGTCGAATGTTCCCTCCGTGACGTAATTATAGACGTAAACTTGTTTGTTTTTGTTGCCCTGACGGATGATTCGGCCGTTGCGTTGGGTCATATCGGACGGTCGCCAGCCTACATCCAGATGATGCACGGCCACCAGCAGGGTCTGGACATTGGTGCCTGCGCCCATCTTTGCAGTGCTGCCCAGCAGGACACGCACCTTGCCGCTGCGGACTTTGGAGAACAAATCCGCTTTCTTACCTTCAGTATCAGCGTTGTGGATGAACTCGACCTCCGATTCCGGCACCCCGGCGGCAAGCAGCTTTGTGCGAATATCATCGTAGACATTGAACGAGCCGTCTCCCTTGGGCGTGGACATATCGCAGAAAATCAGCTGCGTCAGATTATCCTCTTTGGTTTCGTTCCAGATACGCAGAACATTGTCGACGCAGGCATTCAGCTTGCTGTCCGGGTCATCCGGGGTGAGCGGATTCATCAGCCGCTGGTCAAGGCCGATTTTACGTCCGTCCGAGGTGATCTTCAGCATATTGTCCACCGAGGGGTCAACCGCACCGCTATGCACCTCAGCAGCACGTTCGCTCAGGGATTTCACCATGTCCTGCTGGATCTCCGATGGTTTGACCACGACAGTTTCAAACTTGGCTTCCGGAACAGGCAGATGCAACTGGTCGGAAGTCTTGATGTCCGCTGCCTCCTGGAACATATTCATCAGCTCCGGCAGGTTAAAGAACTTGGCAAAACGTGTGCGCGCACGGTAGCCGGTTCCTTCCGGCGCAAGCTCAATGGCTGTGGTGGTCTCGCCAAACGTAGAAGCCCATGCATCAAAGTGGGTCAGTTGTTTCTGCTGGAGAGTGCTGTACTGCAAATAGCGCATCAGGGTGTACATTTCCGTCATGGAGTTGCTGATGGGCGTTCCCGTTGCGAAAATCACGCCGCGCCCGCCAGTCACTTCATCCAGATAACGACACTTGCCGAACATATCGCTGGACTTCTGTGCTTCGGAGGTAGAAAGGCCAGCAACATTGCGCATCTTGGTGTAAAGATATAGGTTCTTGTAGTTCTGGCTCTCGTCCACAAATAACCTATCTACGCCTAATTGTTCAAATGTGACCACATCATCCTTGCGGTCGGTGGACTGTAGCTTTTTCAGTTTCACCTCCAGTGTTTTCCGTGTCTTTTCCATCTGTTTCACGGTAAAATGCTCACCGGACTGTTCCTTGGCCTCTGCAATGGCATTTTCGATTTCCTCGATCTGATCTTCGATGATCCGTGCCTGCCGTTCCGCAGAAAGAGGGATTTTCTCAAACTGCGAGTGGCCGATAATGACGGCATCGTAGTCGCCGGTTGCGATGCGGGCGCAAAAACGCTTTCGATTGGCGGGTTCAAAGTCTTTCTTGCTGGTAACGAGCAGCTTTGCATTGGGGTATAGCCGCAGGAACTCGCTGGCCCACTGCTCGGTCAGATGGTTGGGTACCACGAACAGGCTTTTCTGACACAGGCCCAAACGCTTAGATTCCATTGCCGAAGCTGCCATCTCAAAACTTTTGCCGGCACCCACCTCGTGGGCGAGCAGGGTGTTCCCACCATAAAGCACATGAGCAACTGCATTGCGCTGATGTTCCCGCAGATTGATCTCCGGGTTCATACCGACAAAATGGATATGGCTTCCGTCATACTCGCGGGGCCGGGTACTATTGAACAATTCGTTATACTGCTTCACCAGCAGATTCCGCCGCTGCGGGTCTTGCCAAACCCAGCCTGCAAAGGTATCCTTGATGGCCTGCTGCTTCTGCTGGGCAAGCATCGTCTCCTTTTGGTTCAGGACACGCCGCTCTTTACCGTCCTCCTCAATGGTATCATAAATGCGGCAGTCCCGCAAATTCAAGGTGTCCTCCAAAATCTTGTAGGCGTTGGCCCGGTGGGTGCCGTAGGTTTCGGTGGACATGATATCATACATTCCGGCGGCAGATTTGTTGCCGATGCGCCATTCGGACGTAAATGGAGAGTAGCGGACTTGGATCAGGTTGTTATAGCGGATGCGGTAGGGCGGCTGAAAAGTCTCCATCATAAACTGCTGCACAATGGCGGGATTCAGCCATGTGGCACCCAGTCGGATGTCGATTTCTGATGCTTCAAGGTCCTTCGGCTGCGCTTTGGTCAAAGCCTCCACATTGATCTTGAACTCCGGGTGGCTTTCAGCGGCAAGCTGAGCCATGCGCAGTTTATTCCGCACATTGCCGGAAAGATACTCGTCCGCAGGTTGCCAGCCGGCTTCCGGGTCGTCTGCATCGGCGGCGGGATCTTTGAAAATCACACCGGACAGTTCGGTGGTAATGCGCCTGTACTCGCCGGGTGTGCCCAGCAGTTCTGCCATATAAGGCAGGTCTACTTTGCCGTGTTCCCCGATGGACACTGCCAGTGCTTCACTGGGGGTATCCACGCTGGTGACAACACGCTCTGGCCGAATCGTCCGCTTGGTGAACATATCTGCCTTGGACTTAAGATTTTTATTCTCGTCCAGATTCTCCAGCGAGCAGAGCAGATAGTAGGAACTGTCATCATCGAACAGGCGGGCATTTTTCTTGTCGTTAATCAGGCCGTATTTTGCAGTAAAGGCATCGTAGGCGGCGTTCAATTTTGCTTGCGATGCCTTAATGTCCTCGTCCGGGAAGTCATTCAGCTGCTGCTGAATCAGTTCGTTGACGATCTGCCGCAACTCCACCATACCAGCTACACGGCCTTTGGCGTTGTCGGACAGTTCAATCTGCGTCATGATAGAGTTCTCTCGGTAGTAGATCTCGCCATCAACAACCGTATAGCTAAAATTCTTCACAGTCGGGTCTGCAGGCAGCGTTTTGCGCTGTGCTTCCGCATCTGCGACGTCCGGGGCAGCAATCTCCACCGCAGTGTAATTGCCCTCAATATGCTGTACCGCTTCTGCAAGCTGGTCTGCCAGCACTGCACCCTCAATGGGTGCAACGGTCAGGTCGTGACCGTACTGGGTGCTTTCCAGTTCCAAATTTCCCAACACCATTTCCGGGTGGTCTACGAAATACTGGTTGATGGCAAAGCCGTCCTCGGTCTTGCCAAGCTGTACCCAGTCCGGCTCATGGTCGATGGGGCGGTCACGCTTCTGCAAAAAGATAATGTCGCTGACAACATCTGTGCCAGCGTTGGCACGGAACGCATTATTCGGCAGACGGATGGCACCCAGCAGATCGGCACGCTCTGCCATGTGCTTGCGGGCGGTGCTGTCCTTGCTGTCCATGGTGTAGCGGCTGGTGACGAACGCCACCACGCCGCCCGGACGCACTTGGTCGATGGCCTTGGCGAAAAAGTAGTTGTGGATGCTGAATCCCAACTTGTTGTACGCCTTGTCGTTGACCTTGTAGTTGCCGAAGGGCACGTTGCCCACCGCCAGATCGTAGAAATCACGGCGGTCTGTGGTCTCAAAGCCCGCCACGGTAATGTCGGCCTGCGGGTACAGCTTTTTGGCGATGCGCCCGGTGATGGAATCCAGCTCTACGCCATACAGACGGCTGTCCTGCATGGTGTCCGGCAGCATACCGAAGAAGTTGCCCACGCCCATACTAGGTTCCAGAATGTTACCGCTGCGGAAACCCATGCGCTCCACCGCATCGTAGATACCACGGATCACGGTGGGGCTGGTGTAGTGGGCGTTCAGAGTAGAAGCGCGAGCAGCGGCGTATTCATCCTCAGAGAGCAGTTCTTTCAGATGGGTGTACTCGGCAGACCAATTTTCCTTGTTGGGGTCAAAGGCATCTGCCAGACCGCCCCAGCCCACATATTGCGAAAGCACCTGTTGCTCCTCGGCGGTGGCACCCCGGTGCTCCTCTTCCAGCTTGAACAGGGTACGGATGGCTTCGATGTTCCGGGCGAATTTCTGTTTGGGGCCTCCGACACCCAAATCATCATCCGTGATGTGGAAGTTCCCGGCAAGTTCAAGTGTGGATCGTTCCGGTTCAACTGCATCCAGAGTAGGTGATTTTGAGCCAATCGTCTGGATCACAATATCATAAGGCATACGGTTTTCTTCAGCAGGGTATATGGCAACCGTTTTTACAGTATCATCTGGCTGCGTAGTAACCTGTTCATTCTGCCGCAAGCCATCCTCGAATTGTCGTTTGTTGATAACTTCGTTATCCCACGACTGTCCCTGCGCGCTGGTGTCAATGCGAACATCCGTTTCGCCCACATAGCCGATTGTTCCTTCGATGGTTCGGGTAGGAAGGTCAACGATAACATTGTCACCGACCTTGTAATCGGGTAGGGGGTGTTCCATCACTTCCTGTTCCTGCTCGTACAACTCCCGGACAAGAGCCAGCGGTTCCTCCCGGAAAATTGGCATCCGCATTTCTGCCAGTGCCACATCCTGCAGGGTAACGCTGTCCTTATCAAAGTTTACTGTATCCACCCGGAAAGTGCGTCCTTCCATGTGGATGGTAATGCCCAGCGGCAGATAGTCCTCCCGGCGCAGATACTTGGTTTGGTGGTGGGTGCCATCCTCGTTCAGCCCGGCAAGGTAGATGTTCTCGCCGCACTGCCACAGTTGTTTGGCACGGTATGCCCACTGGTCGCGGGGAAAGCCGATGACCGGGACGGTGCCCAGTGCTGTTTCTTTTTCCAGAAGTTTGCCGCCCAGAAGTTCACTGACTTTTTGCGCGTCATCTGCGTAAAACTCAAACTGTCCGTTCTGCTCAAAGCCCACCAGCGCATCCGGGTGCTGCTCCTTCAGGGCATTGTACTCGGTGGCGGCATCCAGCGGCAGCAGTGCAGGGCGTTCCTCCACTTTGCTGTGGTAGTGCTCCAATTCCTCATCCGTGACGCTGACCAGTTCCGAAAAGTCCAAAGCTTCCAGCTCGGTTTCGGTCAGTTCTTCCAGACTTTCGTACTGCCGCTCGTCGATCAGCACTTCACCCAGATACCGTTCCACCCGGTATCCCACCAAATCCACATTAACTTGAATGGGAATATCCTCATCGGTGGCGTGGGTGTAGGCAATACCGATCTTGGACAGGTCGGAAAAGTCCGGCTCGGAGTCGTATTCCTCCAAACAGAAATCTCGAATCAGGTTTTTTGCATGGGTCAAGGCACCATCCGGCTTTGCGCTGACCGGCGCAGGCGGCGAATAATGCTCCTTTTCCTTGTCCGTCAGGTAGCGGTCGGACTGGATCATCAGGTCGATATACTTTTCCACCTGCGTCCAGCTTAACGTGAATTTCTTGTGTTCGGGGTAATGGTCAAATTCCATTCCTCTCCCGTCGTGGTTGACAAACCCTCTGCTGCCATCCAGATAATCGTGGGAGTGCCCACCGATGCCGTATTCCTTTGCCAGTGCCTTGACACGGAGATTGCGGTCGGGCTGGGTCTGGTACAGTGCCATAATACGCTGCTTGCCACCCTCAAACCCGGAGCCGTGCTTACGCAGTTCGTTTTCGATTTCAGCCTGCGACAAAACAAAAGCGGAGGGCGTTTTTTCACTCTCCGCTCGGTCAATCTTCTCAATTTGCTGGGCTTCGGTGGGAAGGACGGCATCCAGAAAACTTAGCTGTAGATCAGCTCCGTCATCACCAGTTCCTCTGCCTGCGCTTTCAGACTGTTCATGTGCTGCACCCACATCAGTTGGTTCTGCGCTTTGTCCGGGGCTGGGTCCTGCTTCAGAAGCTGCTCCATGGTCTGCTGCATCCGGTTCTCTGCCGTCTGCTCCACCTCCATCAGATGCGGGTACAGGCTCCCGTTCATCAGCATCGTGTGGTACAGCACCGGGCGATGCTCCTTCAGATACGTCCGGCGCAGCCTGCCGTACTTGCCCAGCGGCTTCCGAGGCTGGTTCAGGATCAGGTTCGGGAGCTGGTAGTCCCCGACGGTCGAGTAGGTCACGTTCCTGCTGTTCGTATTCATATTGGCTCCTTTCTGCATTGCGGCGGCGAATGGTGGTTTTTACGGTGCGCTCGATGTTCCGCAGCACCTCCCGGCTCATGTCGCTGACGGCTGCGCCGAGGGCATAGACACTATCCGGGGTGGAAAAATTGTAGATTGCCTGAAAATCGTCCTTGTCGAACCACCCGGCAGGCTCGAATCCGCAGCGTTCCAGCAGCGTGTAGGTGACGCTGATGGCGGCGGCGGACTTGAACTGCATCTCCACCCCGGCTTCATCATAATCCATCAGCAGCGAACCGTCAACGATGGCGCGGATGTCCCCGCCGTTGTTGTCCCAGTAATCTGCCACCAGTTTCCCGGCAACATCGGCAAGCTGCTGGCTGACACGCTCTCCGCTGATGCCGTAAGTCTTGCTCAACATCTCCGAAACCGGCTGTTTCAGGCCATCGTTGTACTGCCACACCTCCGGGTCACGGGAATTGCGGCGTACCCCGGTGTCGCTTACGTCAAAAACATAGTGCAGTCGAGGGAATCCGCTGGATTCGTCCAACAGGGCGATGCCCTTGGCACCCCGGCGCACATAGCGGTTCATCCGGTTGTTCCAGATGTCAAAGTCGGCGCAGGCGGTGGCATCCGGGCGCTGGGCGTAGATCATCAACTGGTCTGCAAAGGGGTACTTGTACAGCCGGGATGCAGTGGTCAAATAGTCCGTCCAGCTTTCCCAGTACCGGGTCAAGCCGTTGGCCGTGCGCTGGGCAAGGGCGAGATATTCTTCGGTTTTGCTTGGCATAGCGTTCCTCCCTTCAATCTCGTTGTAAACAAAAAAGCGAGCGGCCTTTTCAGGTCACTCGCTATGGAATTAAAGCTGGTTTTAGTATAGCATGAATCGAAGCGTTCTATCAAGACCTCACTTTTGAGGGTTTCAAAAACTGGAACCGCAAAGTTTCGATTTCAAAGCAAGAACGTTCTGACGAATCTGCTCTATGACTGCTTTGAATTCATCATCGCTTTTTCCGGTAGGGTCATCCAGACCCCAATTCTCATCAAAAGGTCTGCCAATGAACGGGCAGCTGACATTGCAGCCCATGGAAATAGCGATATCCGGCTTTGGAATTGCAGAAATCAGCTTGGAATACTGTGTCTTTTCCATGTCGATGCCATATAGTTCTTTCATCAGGCGCACAGCATCCTGATTGATCTGCGGTTTGGTTTCGGTTCCAGCCGAGTAGCTTTCAAACACATCTGAGGCCAGTACCTTGCCAAAGGCTTCGGCAATCTGACTGCGGCAGGAATTATGGACACAGATAAAGGCGATTTTGGGTTTTGACATATAGGTGTTCCTTCCCCACAAACTGGAAGTTGTTTATTTCTTCTTTTTCGGTTTTGGGGCTGGCAGTTCATCATACATTGCATGAAACAAGCCTGTCAAAAATTCCCTATTATCAACTTCATCTACCAACAACATCTCTTTTGCTCCCTCATAGGGTAATTCATACGGAGCTGTCGGCATATAACTAATTGCTGATTTTACTGGTTTAACAAGTAATCTATCATCATAGATACCGCCTACAATCTTGCCACGATAATAAATAATAAATTCTCCCATCATAGCTCGATAAGTAATTTCTTCTAACTCAGATAACTGCCCCAAAATAAACTCTAAGTATTCCTTATTTGATGCCATATTTTCACCTCAAATTCAAGACTTATCTATTTCTTTCTCAGCTGAACAATCTGAAACTGTTCTACTTCTAAAAACAAACAAAAGACCTACACAACCAACCAATAATCCCAAAAGAGAAAAAGGGAAATCACTATAACCGCTAAGAACAATACTATTTATTCCTTCTTCCGCACAACACAATAAAATACCAAAAAGAACTAATGAAATTCCCTTTAACTGTTCCCTCATTAAAATTACCTCCAATCTCAAGTTTATATAAATCTACTTATCAAGTTACATGCTGTAACTACATAAACAAAAATTGCTACACCTGCAAATATCATAGCATCTTTCTTTGCACCTTTATCATAACACTCCTTAGTATTTGTCAAGAAAACTAGTCCCATAAAAATAAACATTATTGGTAGTGTTATATCATAAGACACTACATGCATCAGCCCAAGAGAGCCAGAGGCAATAGTTACAACAGTAAATATCACTTTCCAAATACGCATACATAGTCCTCCTTTGCAAGTTCTAATTTGTTCCTTACATTATACTTCATCAACAAAAAGAATGGAAGATTTTTTCCAGAGTTCCTACTTAAACCTTGTAAAGCATATTTCCACAAAATTCATTTTACCTTTTCTTATATCACATTACCTACAGAGCATTCACCTAATCCTCAAAGGTCTGCCAAATCTATTTTCTCTCTTTTCCTATATAAAACTATTCTCTTTGATTTACAATCCCAAAAAGCAACGTCTAAACTTTGCTTTTTTATCATAGATTTGATTTCTACAACTCCTCTATCTACTATCTCTGTCTATACGTTTCCTCTTGATGTTTTGTTTTGCATTTGTCTGTTCCAAATGCTTTGCAACTTCTATTGCTTCCTTGACCTTATTTTCTCCTAAAACAACTACAACCCGATCCATATCGTATGCCACATTTAACAAAGATACATTCTCTTTCTTTATAATAGACACTTCCTCTCGCAATCGATCCACACGATTTTCAAGATCTATATTTCGATCTGATAGCTTTTGATTTTTGTTTTTCAAATCCAAATACTTGCTATATAATGACTGTATCATGTTTGCAACTTTTTTCAATAGAGGGAATATCCTCTTTCGATAAGATTTTGCTGACTCTAAAGTTCCGGCTTCTGGCAGCCATTCTTCCGGATAATATCCATACTCACGTGCATGTGAGTCAACAAGTCCAGCTTTTGAATTTAGTGCAGAAAATCGTTTCTCTAACACTTCTGTCTTTTGAATTACTATCTCTCTCTCTTTTTCTACCTGTTCTTTTTCCTTTTGAATCTCATTCACACATTCACTGATATCATGCAAATCATGTTCCAATAAATTCTTATGTTCCGTTAATTCTTCTACTTCCTGTTCTCGAACCTTTTTCTTGTAATCCAATACAGAAAGATGTGGTTCATGAGTTCCTTTCTGATCCCATTCTATCTCATTTTCTCTCATGACCATGGCTAGTTTTTCCTTTTCCGATTGCACCCATTGATTTAACTCCGTCTCACTTCTTGATCCACCTTTAAATCCTAATGACGATAAGGCTTGTTTTAAAGATACTCTTGTATCAAGTCCTCGCTTACTTCCTGTAACATAGGGAATAAAATCAATATGTAGATGTGGCGTTGCTTCGTCTAAATGCAGATGAGCAGCAAATACTCGCAACGTAGGATTTCGTTCCTGAAATCCTCTCATGTATTCATCTAATATCTTTGCAGCAAGTTGTCCTTCCATCGTTTCTGATCCCATATTGTCTTTATCACCGATCTGAAGGATAACCTCATGAAATAATTTTTCTTGTTTTCCAGAACGTATCTTTTCATAGTAATCATCGATCTTACGATCTTTCCGAGTCTGCTTATCGTTGTAACGCTTCAAGGCATCATCAAACAATTCATGATATACATCTTTGATATCTTCATTACAATATTCAACATTCCAATGGGTTCTATTCGGATCTGTATTCTTTGCATGAAATTTTCTACTATTATGGTTCAGGGAGCCTTTCCCTGTCATAAAACTAATTGTCCTCTTCAATAAATCTCCTTTCCTTCATTTTAAAACGCCAGATATGGCGATCATGTTTTGTTACTTTTGTCAAAAGTAACGCAAAAGCACTTTCGACAGCCTAACGTCCATCAAAAGTACCCTTGCGCCCTGCCGGGAGCTTTCAAATCAGCCAGCACTGTATCGGCTACACCCTACGGCAATTCTCCTTGTTTGGTATGATACAGGTGCGTGCCACGCTCCTGTTCTATATTCCCCAAACAAACATCACCATCGATAACTGGCTGACACTCCACGCTTATCTAAATATTCCTGTCGTGCTTTCTCCTGCTCTTCCTCAGAAGGAGCCGTCTTATACTTCGTATAGAGTTCATGTCTGACTAATGCATCCAATTTTTCTTCCAAGCCATTTCGAATATCTTCTTCATACTGATCATCTGAACCCAGATGATAAAAGATCAATTTTCGAAACAGTTCATAATCAATCTGTACTTTTTTCATCACTTCACTCCTTTTTAATCAAGGTGGCAAGATTCCCTATTCTTTAAGATATGGTAATCTTGCCATCTTCCTTTACTCTTCTTGTAACATCCAGAACCATTTATTCCCTATCTTCACAGAATCAATCTGTAATTCCTTCTTCGCATTCCAAAGTGTTTTCTTTTTAATTCCTCGTTCTTCTGCTTCTTCCGCTATTTTTGCCTGTTCCATTGATCCATTTGCTAAGATCTCTTTTAAAAATTCTTTCGCACTTCGGATCTTTTGCCCTCGCCCATCACCAGACAATAAGTCCTCTGCACTGATGTCATATTTTCCAATCCAATGAAATCCTTTTTCTTTGTCTAATCGAAAGGCGATAGCATCTCCTTCCGGAGCAAGAGAACTCTTTACATGACAGATCACTCGGATTTCCGGTTCATCTTTCACTCTTCCAACAATCAATACGCTTCTTGCTGCCGCTTGAAAGTCAATAGAACCCAATCCACGATAGGATGATTTTCCATTACTATTTTTATTCATATGACCGATCAGAATAATGGCACATTGATATTTTTCTGCTAATACAGAGATTCTTTTCATCAATGGGCGAATCTCATTTGCCCTATGCATATCAACACCAGCCCCTAGAAAGCCTTGAATTGGATCTAATACTACAAGTCTTGCTTTCGTCTGTATAATCGCTTCTTCCAGCCTTGCATCTACCATTGTTAATGGCTGATCCTGGTCATCAATCACCAAGACTCTGGAACAATCTGCCCCTGCCGCTAACAATCTTGGTTTGATCGTATCGCCCAATCCATCTTCAGCTGTTTGATAAATCACATTGATTGGCTTTACACCTGTTTCTTCTTCGGTTATCTCATTTAGTATTGGTTCTCCCTTTGTTAATTTTGCAATGATCTGCAACACCACGGTGGTCTTACCCTCTCCAGGATCTCCCTGAATAATGGTGACCTTCCCGTATGGTATGAAGGGATAAAAGAGCCATTCGATTTCTTCCACTTCAACCTGATCCATGTGGATCAATTTCAGGCATGGTTCTGCCTTTTTTACTTCTCTATAATTATCTTCCATTTCCACCTCCTGCCCAACCGGGCAAATCCCTGGCAAACAGAATTTAACAATTGTTGCAACAACAATTTTGTGATATACTCAAGTTGTTAAGGTGATATATCAGTTATTCTGATGATCAGGGAACTTGCTCAGATTATTTCTGGGCTTTTTCTTTTCTCCTTCTTTCATAGTTTCTTTCTTCTGCAAATGCATTTAATATCTCCAACATTGTTCGAATAGGTGTAAACAACTCTTCATCGGCATCCTCTAATGTAGTTAACCTTTTTAGTTCCTCTTCAATCCCCCGAAGTTGTTTTCTAAACTGTACTAACATCAACGGATTTCCTACTGCTGTGACCTTTTGATGTAAAACGCTTTCAATGATATATTCTTGTCTCGTCTGGTATCCACAAAGCTTTACTCTTAAATTCAGCTCTTCATTTTCTTCCGGAGACATTCGAAACGCTATGGTTACATTACGCCACCGATTCTTGTTATCCCTATTTTTTTCACTCATCCAGATATTCCTCTCTTTCCTGATTTAAATTTTCCGCCATCTCCGTTTGAATTGTCGGGAACAAATGTGCATATCGATATGTGATCTCCACACTTTCATGCCCTACCCTTTCTCCAATTGCCACCGCAGAATATCCCATATTAATCAACAATGACACGTGAGAATGTCGTAAATCATGGATTCGTATTCTCTTCACTCCTGACAACTTCACACCACGATCCATTTCATGATGAAGATAGCTTTTTGAAATTTGGAATATCCTGTCATTTTCATTTAAACCATACAGCATTCCTATATACGCTTCTAATTCTTCGCTTAAAAATTCCGGCATGGTGATTATGCGATTACTCTTCACAGTCTTAGGATCCGTAATAATATCCTTCCCCTCTAATCTTTGATAAGACTTATTGATCCGGATAGTACAAGCCTGAAAATCGAAATCTGCCGGTGTCAGTGCTAACAACTCTCCCATACGCACTCCACACCAATATAGAATTTCAAATGCATAAAAGGAGATTGGCTTATCCGCCACCGCTTCAATGAACTTCATATACTCTTCTTTTGTCCAGAAAAGCATCTCTTTTGTTCTTTCTTTTCCCATAGATCCTGCCTTGCGTGCAGCATTGCTTTTCAAATCATAGAAATTAACTGCATGATTCAAAATTGCACTCAGCTGATTATGGATGGTCTTTAGATAGACCTGTGAATAGCCTTCTCCTTGTTTATTCCGATAGTTCATCATGGTGTTCTGCCACTGTCGAATATCGGAAGGTTTTATCTCCTGCAACTTCTTTTTTGAAAAATATGGGAGAATCTTTTTTTCTACAATATGCTTTTTCGTCAGCCAGGTATTATATTTGATTCTGGATTTGATATCATTCAGATAAAGATCTACAAAATCTTCAAAATACATATCCAGACTCAAATTCTCCTTTAATTTAAACGCTCTTTCCCATTCCTGGGCATCACATTTGCGTTTAAATCCCCTTTTCGTCTTCTGCTTTCTTACGCCGGTCCAGTCCTTATAATAGGTTCTTACCTCGTAAGTATTTGACTTTTTGTTTTTGATTACTGTCAAAACATCACCTCCTGCTATTTCATTTCGTTCATACCGTAAACTCGTTCTTCAAAATATTTACGGCTGATTTTTCCTTTGACAACAACGAAACCTTTTTGCTCCAATTCCGCATTTAACTGACGGATCAAACGATACGCATAGGAATCAGATACTTCTAATTCTTTCGCTACTTCTTTTGCTGATATAAATAATTTACTAGCCATCTATATCCCTCCTTTCTTTTTCAGTTCATTATCGAACGGTGTATATGCATCATAACATTTCATTTCCGTACTGTCAATAGAATAATTTCAAAATTGAACGGTTTATTTTTATATTTCATTTTTGAACTGTTTATGCTATACTTTTAAGTAACAATCAGCAAAGGAGTGTTTTCTTATGACAGTAGGTGAGAAAATAAGAAAATTCCGGATCGATCAAGGATATACACAGAAAGAATTGGCAATCATGTCCGGATTGAGCGAATCGGCAATTAGAAATTATGAACTTGGGAATCGTTTTCCATCATCAGAACAATTAGAAAAAATAGCAAACTCATTAAAAATCAGTCCATACGCCATGTCTGATCCAAACTTTGATACTTATGTTAGTGTCATGCACGCATTATTTGCTTTAGAGGATCAATATGGTCTGCACGCCTACCGAGATGAGTCCGGCGTACCACAACTCATGTTTAAAGACAAAGGACATGATTCTTTAAATATGCTGGATCATATTGGAACATGGGCTGATATGTACCAGAAATTCAGAAATGAAGAGATTACAGAAAAAGAGTATTTAGACTGGAAGAGTCAATTCCCAGCTAAATAAGAAGAAATTATTTACAATAATATTAAAAAAGTATTGTCATTTGATTGTCAACGGACATAGAAAGAGCCAAGAAAGCCCGTAAAATAGGCATTTCTTGGCTCTAATATATTATTCAAACTCGCAAATAAATCCTTGTCACTATACATTTTTGTATGGGCATTATAGTTCTATTTGGTCTTATATGTGTTCCACTGTCCTAAGTCCATAGACTATACTGAACGGTGTTATCAATCTGTTATCAAATTTCTGTTATCAGTCAAAGATTCTCGTAATATCCTGATATCGGTTGACCACACGATAAATCTCTACATACTCGTTACCTACCTTGTAGATAATCACATATTCTTCCCATATCGCATATTTATAGTCTGTCCGAAAACTGACTCGTTTCGAAAGATCCGCCCCCATTCCCGGAAACATCTGAAGATTTTCAAATTTACCATATATTTCCTTTATGGTCTTTGCCGCATATTCCTCGTTGTCTTCAGCAATGTAATCCCGAATATTCTTCAGATTCCACCTCACGATGGACAACACCCTACTATTCAGCTATATACTTCCTTGTT
>ENA-OWPM01001486-OWPM01001486.1-human-gut-metagenome-genome-assembly--contig:-NODE-1486-length-18561-cov-8.759537_pt1 | contig 18561 bp, 18 predicted proteins | sample MGYA00248267_ERZ651852 | MGnify/ENA primary metagenome ERZ651852 (study PRJEB26924, sample SAMEA4378228) | human gut metagenome | biome: human gut; feature: human-associated habitat; material: faeces...
ACGATGTTCGCACTTCCCGTGGCATTACGCAGGAGGAACTGGCGGTTCGCCTGGGACTGGCAAGCAAGCAGCATGTCAGCCGCATGGAGAACGGAGAGCGCAGCTGCTCCATTGACTTGCTGATCGAACTGTCCTGCATCCTCCATGTCAGCACGGATTATCTTCTGATGGGCAGTGAGCCAAGTAAAGAGGAAGTCAAAAATGATCTTCTGAGCATTATTTCGGAGCTGTCTACGATTGCGAAGAAAATCTAATCGTGCTCTGCGTTTGGAAATGACAAAATAGAGATACTATACCATTGCAAAAAAGAAGTGAGCACGATATAATATGGATAAGAAGACAAAAGTCACCGCAATGGTGTGAAAATAGATTTTGGCTGTTTCCATAAGGAGTAGATCGAGAGGCGTTATCCTCAGTGGCTGAAAACACAGATGTGTGATGCTTGCAGCAAGCTATTTGTATAAGCCGAAAGGCCGCAGAAATGCGGCTTTTCCTAAATACATAAGTTAGCTTAGCCTAACTTATCAATGTGCACGTGCCGGTTAGATAAATCTAACTATAAAAGGAGAGACAGCAATGCGAGAACACAAGAATTTCTGGGACAGAAATGCAGGTCGGTATGACCGCTTTATGCGAAAAGACAGAGAAGTATATGAAAAAATGTATGAGCTGATCCGGCCGGTCGTGAAAGACAAAACAGTGCTGGAGCTGGCTACTGGAACGGGACTGATCGCCAGGCACATCATAAAAGCAGCGGCACACATCGAGGCGACGGACGCCTCCGTGGAGATGATCGCCGAGGCAAAGCGGGATAATCAATCTGCAAAGCTACACTTTTCGGTGCAGGATATGTTCCGCCTGCCCTATGCAGACAAGTCCTTCGACGTGGTGATCGTGTCCAACGCGCTGCACATCGTGCCGCAGTCGGAGAAAGCCCTTGCCGAGATTCATCGGGTGCTGAAGGACGATGGCGTGCTCATCGCGCCGACCTTCACCCACGCGGGGAACTCGTTTTCCGGAAAGGTCAGGGCATTTTTCATGAAGCTGGCGGGCTTCCCTCTCCACAGCAAGTGGACGAGCGAGGAATACTTGCGCTTCCTGCGGCAAAACGGTTGGGCGGTGCGGAAAAGCGTTGTTCTGAAAGCCTCATTCCCGCTGACCTATGCCGAGTGTGAGAAAACGGAGGTGTGATATGTCATTCTTTGAAAACACCCGCAAGCCTGTGGGGCTTGGCGGGAAAATTATGGTTGCTATGATGAATCTGGGACACAGTCCCGTGGCGCGGTGGGGGCTTCGCTTTTTAGAGCTTGCGCCGGATGCCAGAGTGCTGGATTGCGGCTGCGGAGGAGGCGCCAATATCAAAAGGCTGCTGAAAAAAAGCCCGCAAGGCATCGTCAGGGGTGTGGATTATTCTGCTGTCAGCGTAGAGAAAGCCCGGAATTTAAACCGGACTGCCATTCAGAAAGGGCGCTGCGGGGTGTGGCAGGGCAGCGTGGAACACATCATCTTTGCAAAGGATTGGTTTGATGCGGTTACCGCGTTTGAAACGGTCTACTTCTGGTCAGATTTGCCACGGTGCCTTCGGGAAGTCCGGCGGGTGTTGAAGCCCGGCGGGACCTTTCTCATCTGCAACGAAAGCAACGGTGACACGGACAAGGACGAAAAGTGGACGGAGATCATCGGCGGCATGACCATCTACAAAGATATTGAATTAAAGGCGTATCTGGAGCAGGCAGGCTTTCACGATGTGCAGATACACAAAAAGAAAAGTTGGCTCTGCATCACGGCGCGAAAATGAGGAGATCAAGCATGAGCATTTTTGCATCCATCCTGCACATGGCTTATAAGCTCTCCGGCGCGAAAAAGGCGTTCGCTTTGCCGGAGGATGCGCTGCAAAAGGAAATCGAAAAGCAGAACCGGCACCGCGGCATTTTTACGCCCACCGACCGCAAGGCGTATTATGAAACAATTACAGTGAACGGCTTTCCCTGTCTGATCGTGCGAGAGGGTCCGAAACCGTCCAAGCGTGCTATTCTCTATTTCTTCGGCGGCGGCATGGTGATCGGCCCCGATAAGGGCGACCTGCCTGTGATGCGCAAGCTCTGCCGCGAGACCGGCTGTGATGTGTGGTTTCCGTTTTACCCGCTCTGCATGGAACACTGCATTACTGAAACATACGCGATGGTGTACGAATGTTATCGAAAAATGATTACACTGTACGGCGGCGGAAATGTCAGTACTTGCGGCTTTTCCTCCGGCGGTGCGCTGGCGCTGGGCATTGCGGCGCACAACAACGCGCAACCCGAACCGCTGCCGCAGCCGAGGCACATCGTCGCCGTATCCCCCGGTGAGGTGCCGTGGAACGATGCGGAAAAGGCGCGGATGCAGGCGCTCAATGAACGGGACGTCTCCATCGACTATGCCTTTATGGTGACAGTGAAAAAATTCATGCGGCACGGCTGCGAGAATGTGCCGGACTATATGCTCTCCGGCTCCCGGGGAGATTTTACCGGCGTAGGCGATATCCACTTCTTCTATTCTGCCGACGAGGTACTCTACGGCGCACTGCCGGACTTCGAGGAAGCCTGCAAACGGGCGAATGTCCCCTATACGGTGTCTGCCCGCCCGAAGATGGTGCATTGCTACTGTATGCTACCGATCTTCAAGGAGGCAAAGGAGGATTTTGCGAAAATCGAGGACATTTTGAAAAAATAAGGCCGGAAACGGTTGCGTGATGATTGAAACACGGAGGAAAAACCATGGAACGCAAAGAGGCCATTCGCAGCGCATACCGACTGACAGGAGGAAACAGCTTTTATGACGGCATGATCACCTGCACCACACTGAGTGGAAAAGCGGTGTGCCGTCTGGTGTGGGATATGAACAAGGCGGAATGTGATGCTTATCTTGAAAAAGCACTGTCAGGTGTTCCTGATGATTTCTCGGGCAAGCTGCTGGAGGTACCGGTAGGGACGGGTACCGCAAAGTATATCCGCCGTATGGAAAAGTGCCTTGCGGAAAAGCCGCATGAATGCGAGATTGAAACAATGGTTTATGCTCACGGCACCCACTTTGTCTTTCCGGAGGGGATGCTGAAAACCATGCTGCCGGTTGGCTCCGGCCTGTTTGTAAAGCTGGCGTTTCAGGCGGCAAAGAAATATTCCAAGGAGTGCCGCCAGACCCGGATAGACATCGAAAAGCGGATGTGCCGGGTGCTGGCAGAATGGAAAGGAGTGAAGTGAGATGCTCCTGAATGGAATGCCCATGGCCATGTGGGCGGTGTTTGCAAAATCGTTTCGGACGCAGCTGACGGCGGTGCTGGGCTATGACACCGATACCGCGCGGAAGATCACGGAAAAGGCCAAGCCGAAGTACCGGGAGATCATCACAAAACTGCCGGAGTTTGAAAAGGGCGACCGCTTCCGGATGAACATCATCGGCTGCGCCATGCTGGGGGCGTTCGTCCTCTGTATGCCGTGCCGTCCCGATGTGGAAAGCCTTACTGACTACTATGAGAAAGCGCAGATGACGCCGCTGATGAAATGGTTCTGCCGAAGAAGCGGCAAGTCGAAGTTCACGCCCAAGGATATTGCCGGGATGAAAGCCACCGCGGCCCGGAAAGCGGCCGACCGCAATCCCTACTCGTGGAACATGGACTTCATCGAATACCCGGACGGCAGCGGCTACGAGGGGCGCTTTACGAAATGCGGCATCTGCACGCTGATGAAGGAGCTGGGGCTTTATAACCTGACCCCCGCCATGTGCCATTTGGACTACGCCATGAGCAAAGCGGGCGGCGTGACGAACTTTGTGCGGCAGTATACCTTGGCCTCCGGCGGCCCCTACTGCGACTGTGGGTATAAAAAGAAACAAGGGTGAGGTGGAGTAGCATTGAAATACTTTGAATTCGGACAGGAGCACCCGGAACTGATGGTGATGCTCCACGGCGGCGGCACAAGCTACTGCGGCATGGAACCGACGGCAAAGGAAATGGCGAAGACCTATCACGTTGTGCTGGTGGGCTACGACGGCTTCAACCCCAACGAGCCGGAGACGGAATATAAATCGCCTATGGACGAAGCAAAGCGGCTGGGAGATTACGTCGTGGAGCATTACAGCGGCAGAATGGATATTCTCTACGGGATTTCCTATGGCTGCCGGGTGCTGATGGAGGTTCTGGGCGATGAGCGCCTGACCATCACAACCACGATCGCCGACGGGATGCCCCTCCACGATTACCCGAACATCAGGAGCAAGTGAGGGAAGGATGTGTATTGCTTCTTCTACACCGGGATTTTTTACGCGGTCATGGGACATCCGGGGCCGAAGCGGAAGAAATTCCTTGCAAAGATCACGGGACGGACGCTGGAGGATGCCGACAGGATTCTCTACGGCAAGGCGACGTGACGGAGCTGGAAAAATCAGGACTATTTCCTGATCGGAAAGAAAACAGATTACGCCCTGTTTGAAAAAACGGACATGTACCTTTGGTACGGCATCAAAGGCACCGTAGACAAGAAGCTGTCGGCGGGACTGGACGCCCTGAAGCGAAGCGGATATCCCTTTGAGACGAAAATTTTCACGGATCTGGGACACGGCGGCCTTGCCGGGGAGCATCCGGAACGGTTTTCTCAGGAGGTGCAGGCGGCGCACCGGCGCAGTCTGGAAAGGAAAGCAAAATGAAAGACAACGAATTACAATTTGACCGCAGCTGCCATGTGCTGTACTCCAAACCGTGCAGGAGGGAAATTCAGCAGAAAATCGCCCTGCACTATCCCGAAGCGGAGCGGGAAGCCGTCTGGGAGCAGGTGCAGCGGCAATATGCGGACTATCTTGCCGGCTGGCGCACCGACCTGGGCGGCAAAAAAAATTTCCACAACGGCGCGGGGGGCACCTACGACTGTATCGCCATCATGAGCTACTACACCGTGTGCAAAGATGTCACTTCCTTCCGGGAGATCGAGGAGATGGAGGAAAACCTGATCCTGCCGTCGTTCCGCAAGCTGAAATTCGTAGACTGCAATAAGCCCTTCTGGCGAAAACTCATGTACAAAGCATTCACAGGGGCGAAGGCGGGCTGCGACCGTTGGCACGACTATGAGATGCATGTCGCGCCCTATGAAGAGGGCAAGCCCATCTATTATGAGTTCACGGCCTGCCCTGCGGCGGAGTTTGCGAAACAGTACGGCCTTACGGAGATCATGCCCGCCCTGTGCAATGTGGACTATGTGTCCATGGAGCTGATTCACGCGAAGCTGGTGCGGACGACCACCTGTGCCAATGGCTGCAAATGCGACTACGCCATCTGCGGCGACAAGGACCCGTATCTGAAGGGCCATCCCGAATACCGGGACGCAGCGGGATACCGCAGAAACCGCTGAGGAAAAGGAGAATGTGATCATGAAATTTTTGGTATTCGGCGCCGGCGTTCTGGGGTGCAATCTGGCAAACAACCTGTTCCGTGCAGGAAAGGACGTTACGCTGCTGGCAAGGGGCCCATGGGCGGAGGAAATTCTGCAAAACGGGCTGCGGATCAAAAATACACTGTCTTGCCGCACGGCAGTCAGCCGAATCCCGGTGGCAGCAGAGCTTTCGCAGGAGGACGCCTATGATGTGATTTTCGTGGCTGTGCGGTATACGCAGATTGAAACAATCATTGAAACGCTGCGGGCGAGTCGTGCGAAAACAATCATCTTTGTGGGCAACAATGTGCGTGCTTCGGAAACGGCGGCGCTTCTGCCGGAGAAGAACGTGCTATTTGCCTTTACCAGCGCCGCCGGACACAGAGAAAGCAAGTATGTGGACTCGGTAGACCTCCGTAAGATCACCGTCGGGCCGCTGCGGGATGCGCCGTCTCAGGAAGAGTTGGTTCAGAAGATTTTTTCGGGGACGAAATATAAAGTTGCTTACGAGCCGAATATGGAGGACTATCTTTTGTGCCATGCTGCGTTTGTGCTCCCGGCGGTTTTTGCCTGCTACAAGACCGATGACAACCTGAAAGAGCTGAAAAAGGACAATGCTTACCTGAATCGGCTGATCGACGCCAATATCGAGGGCTACCGGGCTATTCAAAACGCCGGACACGAGATCCGGCCGGATGCGGACAAGGAATTTGAGGGTGCGGCATACCGCAAGACCTGCTTCCGCTTTTTCAAGCTCATGTGCGCGACGGTCCTGGGAAAAATCTGCGCCTCCGACCATGCCATGAACGCGGTGGACGAAATGAGCGCCCTGAACCGGGACATGAAAGCGTTTTTTGACGCCAACGGTGCGGAATACCCCGTCTGGCAGGCGCTGGAGGCGGAATGCGAGGATTACTTGCAGGGAGGAGAGAAACCATGAACTATAAAATCGAGAAAAACACCGTACAGGAAACCCTGATCATCCCTCTCTACGCACGGAAAATGTGCTCGGAGCTATATCCGAACTTATACCGGGATGAAGCGGCGCTTCGGCTGGTGGGTGCAGTGGACTACGACTTTTCGGCACTGGAAAAGAAATCAAAGAGCCTTATGCAGCGCTTCGGCTTTCTGGAGGTTGCCATGCGGCAGAACGATTTGGCCTTCGAGGTGCGGGACTATCTGAAAGCGCACCCTGCGGCGGCGGTGGTGAACCTCGGCTGTGGGCTGGACAGCACCGGCCGCGCCTGCGACAACGGACGCTGCAATATCTACAATCTGGACTTTCCGGATGTGATCTCGGTCCGGAACGAGCTTCTCCCCGCCGGGGAGCGGGAGGAGAACATCCCCTGCGACCTCAATGATACGGCGTGGTTTGACAAAATCGACGCCTCCGGCGGCGCAATCTTCTTTGCGGCGGGTGTGTTCTACTATTTTCTGAAAAAGCAGGTAAAAACGCTGGTGCGGGCTATGGCAGACGCATTTCCGGGCGCTGTACTGGTATTTGACGCTGCCAACGAGAAGGCAGCGAAGCTGATGCTGAAAACATGGATCAAGGATGCGAAGATCCAGGATGTGGGCGCGTATTTCGCCGTTTCGGATGCCAAGCACGAGATCGGCCCGTGGGACAGCCGCTTGCAGGTCTCCAGCCGGGGCTATATGCTAGGCTACCACGACCTGAAAGACCCGTCCGTCAGTGGCTTCTTCCGCTTTCTTGCCAGAGTCGGCGACGGCATGATGAAAATGCAGATCGTGAAGGTCGGATTTGGAAAAGCAGTATGATCGACATCATTTTTCATGACGAAACGGGTATGGGCTCTGCCTTTCCTGCACAAGCAGACGGCTTTGAAAAGGCGGCCGGTGACGGAGAGATCCACTATTATCGACTGTTTGACGGCATGGGTATCCTGCTGCTGCGGCTGGAAATGGAGGCCTATACGGAAAGGCGCACACAGGTCGGTGCGCTGGAGGTCAATTTCTGCATCAACGGCCGCTTTGAAACCAGCTTTTCCATGCGTGACCGCGTCCTGCTGAAGCCGGGGGACATGGCTATTAGCTGCTACGACGGCGTTCACGGCAGCATTTCGGAATCCCGCTTCCCGCTGGGCTACTACGAGGGAATCTGCTTGGAAGTAAACTCGGAAGCGGCCAGCGGTTGGATCGCGCAGCATGCCCCAGCGTTTCATGTGGACTTTTCGGCACTGAAACAAACCCTTCTTGAAAGCAAATGGTATATGGTAGGTTCCGCAGGGTCTCGCTGCGAGCATGTTTTCCGGGAACTTTATGAAAGTGCATTCTACGCGGAGCGCACCTATTTACAGCTAAAGGCGCTGGAATTGCTCATGCTCCTGGATCGTATTCCGCAGGAATCCGGAGCGGATGCCTATTTTCCCTCTGAACAGACCGAGTTGGCACACCATCTGCGGGATCATTTGCTGACCAACCGGGAGGGGTATGTATCTCTTGCCCAACTGGCAGCAGAGCATGAGATGTCGGTGTCCCATTTGCAAAAGCTGTTCAAGCAAGTCTATGGCGTGCCGGTTTACCGATATATCAAAGAATATCGTTTGGAGCAGGCGGCAGTGGAGCTGGTTCGCAGCAGGAAGCCTATCACTGAGATTGCGCAACGTGCCGGATATGACAACGCCAGCAAATTTTCCGAGAGCTTTAAAAAGCGGTACGGGAAGACGCCGTCCCGCTATCGTGCCGACAAAAAACAAACGGCAAAACGGAGTATAGGAAACAAAACGGAGTAGTTTGAAAGCACAAAGCATGTTAGAATATCCGGTGGTTAGAGGACACTAACCAAAGAACTTCAGGAGGTACTGTATGAAAAAGAAATTTGCTGCTTTTGTGCTTTGCGTAATCTGCCTGCTGTCGGTTGCCGGCTGCGGCCAGACAAAAGAAGACACAACGACACCGCCGGCAGCCGATCAGAGCATGGCGGCCGACGATTATCTGACCACCATCGGCGGCACGTATGTGGAGCTGTTCCCGGAACTGTCAAAAGCCGAGTACCGGACGATCTGGATCGATGCAACTACACCGCTGGTAGGCGCGGAGAATGCCGAGACCGCCACGGATATGCTGCTGGGGATGTGCATGGCGGAGCCTTACGGCCCGGAAGCCACAGAAAAATACGCGGCAGACCCGGACAGCATGTCGTTTAACTGCTATTTCCTGGGTGGCGTGGACAAGTTTGTGATGGACGGTCACACGATCACCGGCCTGGACGCACAGGGACAGGAGGTTTTCTCCCACACCTATAAGCTGCTGGATGAGAAAAACGAAAACGGCTTCATCTTCTATCAGAGCGAGGATGAAAATTCCGGCGAGTTTACCTATTTTGCGTTCTCTCCCGACACCATGGAAACCACCTATCATCTGGAATTCCGCTATGCGGAGGATCTCAGCGACCTGCAAAGCTGGTTCGAGGGCAATTACGCCTACTGGAATGCGGCGGCCATTGCAGAGGATTACGATCAGGCCACCATGGAAAATGTCATCGAGCTTTTCGCTACTGAAAATCTGTCGGATGCAGAATAATTGCTCTTTGCGCACCCGTTTGGATCTAGCGGGCGCGCAGATCAGCTTACCGGTAAGGATGTGATTTTTTTGAAAAAACAATCAGACTTTTCCCGGCTGATGGGCTATGCAGGCGGGCATCGGGTATTTACCTACGCTTCTCTGGCGCTTTCAGCCGTCAGCGCACTGATGGCGCTGCTGCCGTTCCTCTATATCTGGAGAATCCTGCGGGATGTACTGGCAGCCGCGCCGGATTACACACAGGCTGTGAACATTCCGCACTATGGCTGGATGGCGGTACTGTTTGCGGCGCTGTCCTATCTGGTCTATGTCTGTGCACTTCTCTGCTCCCACTTATCCGCTTTCCGGGTGGCGACAAATCTGCGCCTTGCGGTAACAAAGCATCTGGCATATCTGCCCCTTGGCTTCACGGAGCGGTTTGGCAGCGGGCAGCTGCGCAAGATCATTCAAGAGAGCACCGGCGCGGCAGAAACGTATCTTGCCCACCAGCTGCCGGATCAGGCGGGGGCTATGGCAACGCCGGTGGGACTGCTGGTGCTGCTGTTCGCCTTTGACTGGCGGCTGGGGCTTTTGAGTCTTGTCCCTGTATTCCTTGGCTTTGCCGTCATGTCGGCTATGACCGGCAAACGTATGGAAGAAAAAATGCGCCAGTACGGGAATGCCCTTGCAGCCATGTCCAACGAAGCGGTGGAGTATGTCCGGGGCATCCCCGTGGTCAAGACCTTCGGCCAGTCCGTGTTCTCCTTCAAACGGTTCAAGGCCACCATTGACGAATATGAGAAATGGGTCGTTGCCTATACCAAAGAGATGCGCAGACCCATGCTACTCTATACGGCGGCAGTCAACGGCGTGTTTGCCTTCCTGATTGCAGGAGGACTGCTGTTTGCCAGGAACGGCGTGACCCCGGAATTCCTGCTGAATCTGCTGTTCTATATCATCATCACGCCGGTGATCTCCCTGACGCTGACGAAGATCATGTACATGAGCGAGAACAAAATGGTCGTTGCGGACGCACTGAGCCGGATTGACTCCGTGCTGGATGCAGAGCCTGTACCGGCGTGCGGGCAGCCGCAGCACCCGCAGGACAGCTCTGTCACCCTGCAGGATGTGCGCTTCAGCTATGACGGCAAGACGGATGTCATCAAGGGTGTTTCCATGGACATCAAGCCCGGACAGACTGTGGCGCTGGTGGGACCCTCCGGCGGCGGCAAATCCACGCTGGCAAGTCTCATCTGCCGGTTCTTCGATGTGCAGGGCGGCAGCGTATCCATCGGCGGTGCGGATGTGCGGGCGATCCCCAAGGAAGAGCTGATGGATACAGTGGCGTTCGTGTTCCAGAACAGCAGGCTTCTCAAGGGCAGCATTTTGGACAATGTGCGGCTGGGTAAGCCGGACGCCACGGAGGACGAGGTCCTTGCCGCGCTAAAAACCGCCCAGTGCATGGATATTATTGAAAAATTCCCCGGCGGCATCCATACGGTGATCGGCAGCAAGGGTGTGTATCTCTCCGGCGGAGAGCAGCAGCGCATCGCCATTGCCCGGGCGGTGCTGAAAAACGCGCCGGTGTTGATCCTTGACGAGGCCACCGCCTTTGCCGACCCGGACAACGAGGCCAGGGTACAGGCGGCGTTTGGATTGCTGGCCAAGGGCAAGACCGTTATTATGATCGCCCACCGGCTGTCCACCGTGGTCAATGCCGACTGCATCTATGTGGTAGAGGACGGACAGATTGCGGAATCCGGCACGAAGGACGAGCTGTGCGCCAAGGGCGGATTGTTCGCAAAAATGTGGCAGGGGTATCAGTCGTCCGTGCAGTGGAAGGTCGCAAAGGAGGGGTAGGTCATGATCGAAAAAATTCAACACGCCACCGCAAGCTCTTCGGAGGGCGCCCGGGGCCTTGTGAAAGGCATACTGGCCTGTGCGTTTCAGAATATCGCCTTCATGCTGCCCACCAGCCTGCTGTATTTTCTGGTGCGAGACCTGATGGCGGGTGTAATAGCCGGAAGAACGGCCTTCTATGTGGTCGGCTGTGTGGTCTGCTTTGCGCTGATCTTCCTGACCACATGGTTCCAGTATAACGACACCTTTTTCACCACCTATCAGGAAAGCGGCGTCCGCCGTCTGAACCTGGCGGAGCGGCTGCGCAAACTGCCCCTGTCCTTCTTCGGCAAGCGTGACCTTGCCGATCTCACCAGCACCATCATGGCCGACTGCGAGGTGCTGGAAAAGACCTGCTCCCACTTTATCCCCGGTCTGTTCGGCTCGTTGATCTCCACGGTGCTGATTGCGGTCAGCCTGCTGGCCTTTGACTGGCGCATGGCGCTGGCGGCGCTGTGGGTGATCCCGGTTTCCATCGCCATCCTGCTGGGCAGCTATAAGATTCAGGACAGCGTGCAGGCCAAGACCATGGCGGTGAAAATGACCTGTGCCGACGGCATTCAGGAGTACATTGAAACCATCCGTGACCTGAAGGCCAGCAATGCGGAGCATTCCTATCTGGGCGGTTTGGCTCAGAAGATTCGTGCCGTGGAGAAGCAGACTATTTCGGCGGAGCTGACCAACGCCGTGTTCGTCACCTCGGCTGGCATGGTGCTGAAGCTGGGCATCGCTTCCGTGGCGCTGACAGGCTCGGTGCTGCTGATAAACGGTAGCATTGACGTGCTGACGCTGTTTCTGTTTCTGCTGGTGGCCTCCCGACTGTATGACCCCATGCAGGGCGCACTGCAAAATTTGGCGGCAGTCATCGCCATGCGCACCAATGTGGCACGGATGAACGAAATTTTGGATTACCCGGTGCAGACCGGCAGCGAGCAGCTGACCAACCAGGGCTGCGACATCGTGTTTGACCATGTGGGCTTCGCCTACCAGTCCGGCGAGACGGTGCTGAAGGATGTGTCCTTCACCGCCAAGCAGGGGGAGGTCACCGCGCTTGTCGGTCCCTCCGGCGGCGGCAAGACCACGGTTTCCCGTTTGGCCGCCCGGTTCTGGGACTATCAGAAGGGAAAAATCACCGTGGGCGGCATGGACATTTCGAAAATCGACCCGGAAAAGCTCATGAGCCTGTATTCCATCGTGTTTCAGGATGTGACGCTGTTTGACAATACTGTTCTGGAGAATATCCGCCTTGGCCGCAAGGACGCCACGGACGAGGAGGTTCTAGCAGCAGCGCACCTTGCCAACTGCGACGAATTCGCGGAGAAGCTGCCGGACAAGTGGAATACGGACATCGGCGAAAACGGCTGCGCCCTCTCCGGCGGCGAGCGGCAGCGGATCTCTATCGCACGGGCTTTCCTGAAGGACGCGCCCATCATCCTGCTGGACGAAGCCACCGCCAGTCTGGATGTGGAGAACGAGACGCTCATCCAGACGGCGCTGTCCCGCTTGATCCGGAACAAGACGGTGCTGATCATTGCCCACCGCATGCGCACCGTGGTCGGGGCGGACAAGATCGTGGTGCTGTCTGACGGCGTGGTGGCCGAGCAGGGCGCACCGGATGCACTCTATGCCCGGAATGGACTGTATACCCATATGGTAGATCTGCAAACCGACAGCCAGAACTGGACCATCTGAACCGATGCAAAATCAGCTCTCGGCACAGCAAAAGGACATCTATTCAAAAGAATAGATGTCCTTTTTAGCACCCGAATCCGTCGGCTAACAGTAATAAGTTTGAATTAGTTCCTTATCACTATTAAGCCAACGTTTCGGGGATCTTCGCTCTGTATGGGTGATGGATCAGCGATCACACAATGCCCTGAGCCATCATGGCGTTGGCGACCTTCAGGAAGCCGGCAACGTTGGCGCCGAGCATCATGTTGCCCGGCTGGCCGCACTCGACGGAGGCGTCGTAGCAGGCCTTAAAGATGCTCTTCATGATGCCGTGCAGCTTCTCGTCGACTTCCTCGAAGCTCCAGCTCATGCGCAGGGAGTTCTGGCTCATTTCCAGACCGGAGGTGGCAACACCGCCGGCGTTGGACGCCTTGCCCGGCGTGTAGAGCAGGCCGGCCTCGATGACCGCGTTGATGGCCTCGGGGGTCAGCGGCATATTCGCGCCTTCGAACACGGCCATGGCGCCGTTGGCGATAACGGCCTTCGCGCCCTCGAGATCCATCTCGTTCTGGGACGCGCACGGCATGGCGATGTCGCACGGCACGGTCCAGATGTTCTTGCAGCCCTCGTGGTACTCGCTGCCGGGCACTTCGTCGGCGTAGACGCTGATGCGGGCGCGGCGCTTCTGCTTGATGTCAAACAGCACGTCGAGGTTGATGCCGTTGGGATCGTAGACGTAGCCCTTGGAATCGCTCATGGCGATGACCTTGCCGCCGAGCTCGGTGCACTTCTGCGCGCAGTACTGCGCCACGTTGCCGGAGCCGGACACGATGACCTTCTTGCCCTCGAAGCTGTCGTTTCTCAGGTGCTTGAGCACTTCGGCGGAGAAGTAGCAGATGCCGTAGCCGGTGGCCTCGGTGCGGGCGAGAGAGCCGCCGTAGGTCAGGCCCTTGCCGGTGATGACGCCGCCCTCAAAGCGGTCGACGATCTTCTTGTACTGGCCGTACATATAGCCGACCTCGCGCGCGCCGACGCCGATGTCGCCGGCCGGGGTGTCGGTGAACTGGCCGATGTGGCGGTAGAGCTCGGTCATGAAGCTCTGGCAGAAACGCATGACCTCACCGTCGGACTTGCCGTGGGGGTCAAAGTCGGAGCCGCCCTTGCCGCCGCCCATGGGCAGGGTGGTCAGGGAGTTCTTCAGGATCTGCTCGAAGCCAAGGAACTTGACGACGGACAGGTTGACCGAGGGATGGAAGCGCAGACCGCCCTTGTAGGGGCCGATCGCGGAGTTGAACTGCACACGGTAGCCGCGGTTGACCTGGACCTTGCCGTTGTCGTCCACCCAGGGAACGCGGAAGATGATGATGCGCTCGGGCTCAACGAAGCGCTCCATGAGGCCGGCTTCTTCCCACTCGGGGTGCTTGTCGACGACGTACTGGAGGCTCTCAAAGACTTCGTCAACGGCCTGCAGGAACTCGGGCTCGTTGGGGTGGTTCTTCTGAAGGTCGGCGAAAACGCGGTTCAGATATGCATTGTTGATCATTTTCTTACCTCTTTCTTATTATTCACGTTGCTCTCAAAAACGGCCTGAGCGGCCAATTTCCTTTATCATGGTAACGCAAACGGAGAGGGATTGCAATATCCGTTTTCCATATAATTTCTCAATTTTTTTGTGCAAAAAGTCAGAAAGGACGCTTTAAATTGCGCTGTTTTCGTCAAAAAAACAACATTCCCGTGTAAAAGCTGGCAATTTGCGACCGCCATTTTTATGCAGGTGCAAAAAAAGTGCTTGACAAATTATTCTAACGAGTATAAACTAAGAGCGAAAGTTATCCAAATGCATAATAATTTTGAAGCCGGAAGGGAGGAATGCGGATGCGGCGATGCGAGGTGTGTTTTGCGCCGCTGCCGGCGTGGGAAGATGCGTACCTGTGGCCGTGCGCGCACGGCGGGCTGACGGTGTGCGCCGATTGCTTTGACACGCTCGTGGGCGGTCTGTCGCGGCGGGAGCTGGCCGCGCGCCTGAGCGCACCGGGAGCGTGAGGGGAGCGGAGCAGCAAAAACCCGCCCACGGTGTGGGCGGGCGGATCATGTGCGGTTTTTCTTCGCGGTGTTGACGGAGGCAATCCAGATTTTTTTCAGCTCAGTGCATTTGGCGGGCGTTTCTGTGTCGCTGCAATATCCGCTTTCTATGCGTATTCACGATTACCTATTCCCTGAATCGGCAAGTTTCAAAAGGAAAGAGCAGGAAGTGAGGGAAGAGGGAAGAGGGAAGAGGGAAAAAGAAAAATACCAATCACCCAAAAAGGGTAATCGGTATTTTTGGTGGGGGAAGATGGATTTCCCCTGACGGGGATAAACTTCGACTCCATCTTCCGCGCAAAGAAAAATACCAATCACCCAAAAAGGGTAATTGGTATTTTTGGTGGGGGAAGATGGATTCGAACCATCGAAGGCATTGCCAGCAGATTTACAGTCTGTCCCCTTTGGCCACTCGGGAATTCCCCCATATGCAATTTGTCAGAAGGTGGAGCTGGTAGACGGACTCGAACCCCCGACCTGCTGATTACAAATCAGCTGCTCTACCAACTGAGCTATACCAGCACAACACCGGCCTATGTATCATAGCAAAACGGACTATGTTTGTCAACAAAAATTTTCGGAAAATTCAATGTTTTTGGAGGGAGAACATGCAACTGATCGAATTGGCGGCGCAGTACCGCGCCACGGGCAACGCGCTGCGTGCGCGCGCGGCCACCTTGCGTCTGGAGCTGGCGGCCATGCCGCGTGCCGGCCGCGCCCGGCGCGATCTGGAGGCGCGCATCGCGCGCCTGGAGCAGATGGCGGGCGAGACTCTGTGCACGGCGAGCTATCTCGCGCATTATTATGACCGCAGCTGACCGCGCCGGCCGTCGGGCGGGCCCGGTTTGCGTTCCGGCGGCAGGTGTGGTATACTTATCGGCATGAAACGCTTACATATGAAAAACAATTCCACATTCCGCCGCGTGCTGGCCGTGCTGCTGGCTGCGGCGATGACGTTCGCGCTCACGGGCTGCTCCGTGCGCGAGCTGCACATCGGCCAGGTCGAGGTGAACACCGGCGCCGGCACGGCGTGGATCACCCCGGCCAGAGGCGTGGACAAGTTCGACATTCCGGCGGCCGATTTTTCCGCCGGGGCGGACGGCAGCGTGACCTACACCGGCACGGCCTACCGCGCGCTGCAGGGCATCGACGTGTCCACGTTCCAGCAGGACATCGACTGGCAGGCCGTCGCGGATTCCGGCATCGCCTTCGCGGTCATCCGCGCGGGCTACCGGGGCTACGGCAAGGGCGGCATCGTCGAAGACGACCGCTTCCGCCAGAACGTGGCCGGGGCGTGCGCGGCGGGGCTGCGCGTGGGGCTGTACTTCTTCTCGCAGGCGGTCACGCCCGAGGAGGCGGCCGAGGAGGCGCAGTGGCTCGTGGACGCGGCGCGCGATTACAAGATCGACATGCCGCTCGTGTTCGACTGGGAGAACATCGACCAGAGCACCGTCGCCGCCGGCGACACGGTGCGCACGGCGGAGATGACCGGCGAGGACGTCACGGCCTGCGCCGCCGCGTTCTGCGAGACGGTCACGGCCGCGGGCTACGACGCCGCCGTCTACGGCAACCGCTGGCAGGGGTACTATGACTACGACTTCGCCCAGCTGGGAGACTATGCCTTCTGGGTGAGCGCGCCGGGCACGGCGGACGATTTTTACTACGCGCACGATTTCTGGCAGTACAGCTACGACGGCACGGTGCCGGGCGTCTCCGGCAGCGTGGACCGTGACCTGTGGTTCGTGCCGATCACGACCTGAGGAGGCGCGCGATGAAAAAACGACTTTTGACCCTGCTGCTCGCGCTGGCGCTCGCGGTGTCGCTGGCGCTGCCGGCCGCCGCCGCACAGACGCCGGTGGAGGTGTCGAGCGCGCTGGAGCTGGCGCAGGCGATGGCCGAGCCGGTGTCGGCGCGCGGCCGATTCCGCTCCCGCACCGCCGCGGCCGAGCCCACGCGCGTGGTCGCCTTCGCGCCCGCGCTCGCGGACGGGTACGGCGCGGACCGCGTGCTGCATCTGGCGGCGTGGCAGGAGTACGTGCTCGAATTTTCCGACGCGGCGGCGGCGCAGCGCGCGCTCGCGCGCCTGCGCTCCGACCCCGATGTGACGGACTGCTTTCTCGATGAGGCGGTCACGGCGGACGACACGCTCGCCGGCCTCTGGGACGAGACGGCCAGCCGCTCCTGGGGCGGGCACGAAATGGGCCTCACGACGCTGCGCCATCAGGCGGACGTGCTCCTGCCGGCCGGCCGCCGCGCGACGGTCGCCGTCATCGACACGGGCGCGGAGGTCTCGCACCCGCTGCTCGCGGGGCGCGTGTCGGCCCACAGCTATGACTTTGCCGACAACACGGCCGACGTGACGGACGTCAACGGCCACGGCACGGCCACGGCCGGGCTCGTCGCCGATCTCACGCCCGACGAGGTGGACGTGATGGTCCTGCGCGTGTACGGCGACGACAACCTCTCGAAGCCGTCGCGCGTGCTCACGGCGCTCGAGTACGCGCTGGAAAACGGCGCGACTGTCGTCAACATGAGCATCGGCTGGCCGAACGCCATCGAAAAGGGCTACTCCTTTTTAAATAGTGTCCTCGCGCAGGCGTATGCCGCGGGCGTCGTCGTCGTCGCGGCGGCGGGCAACCTCAGCCAGAGCAACCCCACCGCGAACGCGGACGATGTCTATCCCGCCAATCAGGCGCAGGTGCTCACGGTCTCGGCCGTGGACCGCAGCCGGACGTTTGACGATACCTATTCGGCCTCCGGCGCGTCGGTCGATCTGTGCGCGCCGGGCACGGGCGTCGCGGTCGCGGCGCTCTCCGGCGGCATGACGGTGCGCAGCGGCACATCGTTTGCTGCGCCCCATGTCGCGGCGGCGGCGGCCTGCGTGCAGCTCGCGCAGCCGGGCGCTACGGCCGCGCGCGTGCGCCGGACGCTCTGCGACTATGCCGAGGATCTCGGTGCGCCCGGCCGCGACGATCAGTACGGCAACGGGTTTCCGGTGCTCACGCAGTGCTTTCACGACCGGTTGTGTCCGGGGCGGCGCTTTGCGGACATGCCGGACGCGGACGCCTGGTCGCACGCCGGGCTGGACTACTGCATCGCGGCGGGACTGATGCACGGCATGACGCCCGTCACCGTCGCGCCGGAGGCGCTTGCCACCCGCGCGCAGGTCGTGCAGCTGCTCTGGGCGGCGGCGGGCAGCCCGAAAACCACCGGCACGCTGCCGTTTACGGATGTGGCGCCCGGCGCGTGGTATTATGACGCGGTGCACTGGGCGTATCGGACGGGGCTCGTGTCCGGTACGTCGCCCACGACGTTTACCCCCGACGCCGCCATCACGCGGCAGGACTTCACGGTCATCCTCTACGCGCAGGCCGGCCGCCCGGCCATGATCGGCACTGCGCTCGCGGCCTTCCCGGACGTGGGCTGGGTCGCGGGCTATGCCTACGCCGCGCTCACCTGGGCGGTTGAGCAGGGGCTGATCGGCGGCGTCGGCACCCCTGCGGGCAGCGGAACCAACATATTGACCATCAACATGTTGGAAAACGCCGCCCATGTGTCGGTTTCCTTCTTCCAATGGACGGCCATAGGTATGCCTATGGTGCTTCTGCTCACGCCTGTGGCTTGGTGGGCCCTCATTAAGGTATACCCGCCGGAAATACAGCATCTGGTGGGGATGGAATCCATCGGCGAAGATTATGCCCGCCTTGGCCCCCTGGGCCGCAAGGAAAAGTGCTTTCTGCTCTTCCTGTCCATCAGCCTGCCCCTCTGGTGTTCATCCGGCACGCATGGCCTCCCACTGCCCACCGCCGCCGTGCTGGGGTGCGTGCTCTTCGCCCTGCCCGGAGTCGGATTGATCACTTGGGAAGAAGATCGCAGCAAAATAGGTTGGGATATTCTTTTCCTTGTCGGCACCGCCAACTCCCTCGGCATGGCCCTGTGGGAAAACGGCACCGCGACATGGATAGCCAATGCCTGTCTTGGCGGG
>ENA-OWPM01001502-OWPM01001502.1-human-gut-metagenome-genome-assembly--contig:-NODE-1502-length-18397-cov-4.088540_pt1 | contig 18397 bp, 19 predicted proteins | sample MGYA00248267_ERZ651852 | MGnify/ENA primary metagenome ERZ651852 (study PRJEB26924, sample SAMEA4378228) | human gut metagenome | biome: human gut; feature: human-associated habitat; material: faeces...
ATTGTAGCGGTGTTTGAAACAACCGGAACAGGTGGAATTGACGAGATGCGCTGCACTGTAAAAAAAGGTGTTGCAGGGACTACAGCGGTGGATCCGGAACTAACACAGGATGACATCTATAATAATGGGAAAATCAGGGAGATGCCACTTTACCGTGTTAAGATTGAGGGACTGAGCATTGTTGCAGTGGAGCCTATGTTTGACTTGAAGCCTGACGTGTCTATGATAAATAAAAGTTTGTCTGATATAAAAGATTATGTGATCGAAAGCGGCAAAGTCCAAATCGCATCAACGAGCAGGTGCAACTACTACGAAAAGTATGCAAGCGGAAAGTTAGTACAATGGGGAGTTGCGAATTATTCTTACACGAATGGATTCGGGAAAATAACTTATCCAATACCTTTTGCGGGTAGCGCAAATGATTACATGCTGTTTGTGCAAGGACAATATATGTCCGGGAAAGTTGTCGAGATAATGGTAGCATCTAAACATTCAAACAGCCAAGGGTATGCGTATACTCTATATTCCGATAACAAAAGACCCGATACACATAATTTTGACTGGTACGCAATTGGACGATGGAAGTAGAAAGGAGAACAGTATGGAATTAATTTTTGCAGATGCAACAAAAATACAAATTCAGTCAGCACAGGAGACAGGCAAAAAATTAGAAATTAAGGTTATACAAGTTGCGCCAGCGCAATTGCGGGAACTCTTTACAGACCCGGTAAAGACAAAAATCATGCGCATCACAGAACGCGAACAAAATATTGCCGAATACGAGGGCTATACGGAGTTTTACCGCACGGAAGAGTACACAGGTGGAATTTATGGTGTAGTTATTAATCAAGTTGGAAAGAGTTCGGAAGAACGGATAAAACAGCTTGAAACGGAAAACGCAGCGTTAAAAGAAGCGTTAGTAAATGCAAATACGCAGATTACAGACCTGCAGGGCGCCATCTGCGAACTATACGAAATGGGGGTGCAAGCATGAGCTACATTGCAAGAGTATACGCAGATCTGATACAAAAAGAAAAGAAGAGCATCGAAAACGTGCCGGAAAGCATCCGAGAACAGGTAAGAGAAATCCTCGCAGATCAGGAGGGATAAGGATGTTAATTGTAGATTTTAAAGATGAAAACTATAAAAGAGTGACCGGCCTATGGCAGTGGGACTACGGGCAAGTATTGCGTATACAAGGTTTAAATCTTCCAAAAGCCGTAGAAATACATTTCTCTCTACAAGAATCCGGTGGACAATCTGTAACAAGAATTGGAATGACGAAAGACGGTGTCACAGATGTAGTGATTCCTGACAGCTTGTTGGAAAATGAGGAATCATTAGGAGATTATGATATTTTTGCTTTTATCTATTTGACGGACGATACAAGCGGACAGACGGAATACAAAATCTGTATGCCGGTTAAGGCGCGACCAAAGCCGGAGGCGTTTGATAAGCCGGAAGACGAAGAAATATTTCGGGAAGCAATTACAGCAGTAAGAGAATCCGCCGAACGTGCGGAGAAATCCGAACAGCAAGCAGCTGAACACGCAGAGCAAACGAAAGCAGATGCACAGAAAACAACAGCGGACCGGCAGGAAGTAGAGAAACTGGTCGAATCTGTATCGGGCATCTCCGAACAGGTCGAGACCGTAAAAGGCTATGCAGAGCAAACACAGACTGCGGCAACAAACGCATCGCTATCCGAACGGGCATCTGAACAGGCGAAAGAGTCTGCATTACAAGCACAAGCTAACGCAGAGACAGCAGAGGGAATGGCAGAGCAACACGCTCTTGAAGTTGCAGGAGATAAGTCAGAAGTGGAACGTCTAGCAACACAGGTTAGACGGGATAAATCCTCTGTGGAACAGACTGTACAGGGGTTTGGAAACACAGCACAGCAGGCGATACAAAGTGTAAACACTGCAAAAACACAGGCTGTAAATGCAATAAATACCGCAGAGGCAGAGGCTATAAAGGCAGTTGCAGACAAGGGAGCAGAGCAAACTGGTAACGTAACCGCAGAGGGAGAGAACCAAGTACAGGCGGTACAGGCAAAAGGACAAGAGGTTATTAATTCCATTCCGGAAGACTTCCCAACGCAGATGCAGTCTAAACTCGACAAGCAACAGGGTGTGGAACATGCGGGAAAATCTTTGATAATTGGAGAAGACGGAACTGTTATCGTAGGGGAGCCTGCTATACAAATTGAGGTGGATAAAACGCTCACCCAAGAGGGACAAGCAGCGGATGCGAAAGCTACTGGAGATAAAATCTTACAGTATGCAATTAAGAACACCGCATCCGGCGAGGGTATCGTGAAAATCACTGATAGTGCCGATGAGAAGTTGCAGGATTTTAAGTTGTTTGGTAAATCTGAGCAGCTTAGTACAACTGGTAAGAATCTGTTTGATATATCTAAATTTCCGTTTGAACATGATGCAGAAATGATTGTGATAAAACCGAGCGAAGGGCAAACTTCTACCGATAAAGGTATTAATATAACGGAAGACATTAAGTTTGAGGAGAATACTCAATACGTTATATCGTATGATTCTTACAATGTTACTCAAGCGAACGAAAACTGGACAACGATATTTACATTCTATTATACAGATGGTGCATATAGAGATTTGTATGTTAACCATTTTTACGGTAATTTAAAAAATATTTCAATTCTGATTCAGGTAAAACAATAAGAAATGTGGCAGTGAGAAATCCGTGGAAAGTCGGAATTGAAATAAGTAAAGTGCAAATAGAAAAAGGAAATGTTGCAACCGACTACGAACCCTACACAGGCGGTAAACCGTCTCCGAGCATAGAGTATCAGCAAGAGATTGTAAATGCCGGAGAAAGTGGACAAATTGAAGTGCAAGTAACTGGTAAGAATTTACTGGAAGGATTAGAATTTGGAAGTATTGATAACCAAGGAAATATTATCCAAAGTACTACAGCTTATGTGAATATAAACAAATTTATCGAAGTTAAAGAAGGTAAGCATGTAATTAATTCAAGAGACGGAAAAAGATTTTTATGTGCGATATTTTTATACGATAAAGACAAACAGTTTATCAGACTAGACCAAAGCGGTGATTGTGTAGTAAGAAAAGGTGAAAAGTATATTAATATAACATCTGCTAAATCATTAGTTGACGGAGTAGACAAGACGCAGATTGAGTTAGCGGATAAGAGTATAAATCCAACAGCTTACAAACCATACAAAGGATTGCAAAAAGTACAATTTCAACTTGACGAACCATTGCGAGGTATTGGAGATTACAGAGATACAATTACGAAAGATGGTATTGTTAGGAAAGTTAAAGAAGATGTATTAAATGGGAGTGAGTGTTGGGTTGATATGACCAAAGAAACATTTAAAAAGGTAAAAAGATTTGGTCTTGTCACAAACGATATCACCTACAACACAATACCGAAAGCAAATCTATCATTATGCGATAAGTTTCCTATTGGAGATATAAATACTGAAGAAGTAGGACATGTTCTATATTCGAACCGTATATGCTTCATGGTCGATAAAGAGCAGTTTGCAGACCTTGAAGTGTGGAAAGCGTGGTTGTCACAAAATCCAGTAACAGTGCAATATGCACTAAAAGAACCAATCGTCGAACCATTACCAACAGAGATAAAAGAGCTGTTTACGTACTATCCAATCACAGTAATATCAAATGATCAAAACTGTGGTATAGAAGTAGAATATGTAGCAGACACAAAACTATATACCGACAATAAAATAGCTGAGAATGTAGCAAGCATTATAAGTCAGTATCAGACAAACGTGGCAAACTTGCTATCTTTGATGCCATTATCCGTACAGGCGACAATGATAGCAAACGACACAAACAATATTTTAGAAAACGTGGAGGAAATGAAGCATGAATAACACAGTAATCGTAAAACTTATGACAAACTTGATTGAGAAGAAATTTTACAAAACAAAAGATGAAGCGGTAGCAAAGTTAGATGTCTACTTTGCGATGAATCGCATCTCAGAGGAAGAGTACGCCACACTTACATTGCTGGCAGAAGAAACCTACGCAGAACAGAAAGACGAGGTAGCATAATGGGATATGTATTGGCATTTGTAGCAGGGACGCTATTTGGAGTAGTGGTGATGTGCTTGGTGCAGATCAATAAAGACGAGTAGAGGTGACAAATATGGAAATCAGAGCGAGACCGTAAGGGTCTTATTTTTATTGCAATAAAATTTTGGAGGGAAATATGAATGAGACAGAAGTAGAAGTAGCTCTTGCGGAGCATGGAAAAGAAATAGGCTCGCTAAAACACCGTATGAGTGATGTGGAAAAGATTGTGGAATCCGTACACCAGCTCGCAAATGAGATGGTTGGTCTTACGAAAGAGATGCATCACACAAACAAAGCAATCGAAAGATTGAATGAAGACGTAGCAGAATTAAAAAGAAAGCCAGCACAGCGTTGGGAATTGGTAATTACGACAATTATCTCGGCGTTAGCTGGCTATTTAATTTCAATGATTTTTTAGGAGGAAATGAAAAATGACAAGAAAGATTAACTGGGAAGTACGATTAAAAAACAAGCAGTTTTGGCTTGCAATTATTCCGGCGGTACTGCTATTAGTACAAGCAGTAGCAGCAGTATTTGGGTACACATTAGATTTAAACGAACTTGGGAATAGGTTGATTGTGGTTGTAAATGCAGTATTTACAGTGCTTGTAATCTTAGGTGTTGTAACTGACCATACAACAAGAGGGGTGAAAGACAGCACACAAGCACTTACATATACAGAACCTAAATAGTCTAATGAAAAGTAGTCGGGGGGTGCAAGTTGAGCCCCCGTTTAATAATTCCATAGGTAGGGTGGAAAAATTTTGAAAAATCTCTTGACTTTTGCCTAGACATATATTATATTATGCCTAGGCATAAAAGAGAGGTGAAGAATATGTCGCCGAGAACAGGAAGACCGATTGTAGGAAAAGAACCAAAGAATAAACAAATCGCATTAAGGGCAACAGAAACAACTGTGAGAAAATTTCAAGAATGTTCAGAGATTACTGGAAAAACAAAAACAGATTTGCTTGAAGAAATGGTAAATGACCTACACGAAAATCTGAAAAAAGAAAAATAAGAAACGCCCGGCCAACCTACCAAGTCAACGAGCGTTTCTGCTAAGAAGTTTCCTTCTGTAAATATTATAATGCAGAACGGAACTTCTTTCAAGAACGAATTTGAAAGGAGTTTTTATTATTATGAACGATTTAATGAACAAAGTTGCGCAGACACCTATTGAAATTGCTTTAGGTATTGACAAAAACGGAATGACAACAGCAAGAAAGCTATATGAGTTTCTTGGAATGGATAAAAGTAATTACTCAAGATGGATTAGGAATAATATCACAGAAAATCAATTTGCTACAGAAAATGAAGATTTTGTGCGATTCGTCATAAATGACGAGACGCCCACAGGCGGGAAAATAGCAAGAGAAGATTTTCGTTTATCCTGTAATTTTGCAAAGAAACTTTCTATGATGTCAAAGAGCGAGAAAGGCGAACAGGCACGCCAGTATTTTGTACGAGTCGAAGATGGAATGAAAGAGGTCGCTCTTCGACTTCAGAATATGTCTCCAGAACTTCAAGCTATCATCATGCATGACAAGAAGATTCAGCAGGTAGAAAGTAAAGTGGAATCTGTTAATCAGGATTTGCAGGATTTTAAGATGGACATGCCGATTCTTGGGATTGAAATTGACAAAATTACGTCCGCGGTAAAAAAGAAAGGCGTACAATGTCTTGGTGGAAAAGAAAGCAATTCTTATAAAGACAAGTCTCTGCGCGGAAAGGTGTATCATGACATTTATAGAGAATTGAAAAGACAATTTGGAGTCAGTACATATAAAGCAATCAAAAGAAACCAGTGTGACTTAGCGGTGGAAGTGATTGGGCGCTATGAACTTCCGTATGTCCTAGTAGAGCAGATACAGGACTGTAATGCACAAATAAGCATGGAGGTGGCGTAAGATGCGTGAAGGAGAAAATTATAAAACAATTATTAAAGAAATGTTAGAAGACACAGAGGATGTGGAAGTGTTATGTTTTGTATATACTGTTTTGAAGAACTTATTGAAGTGATAGAATAGAGCGGAAAATTCCGCTGTACTTATGGTTGTCTCTATAAATGCATGGTGTGGAGGTTCAAGATGAAAAATCAAGAAAATGTGGAAAGTATGAGTGAACAAAGAAAAAGATATATTATTGAAACAATAGAACAAATAACAGATGAAAACAAACTTGGGAACTGTATTATTTTATAAAGGGATATTTAGGAGAAGCTTGTTAAAAAGAGCTAAATACAATAATTAGAACATCTATCAGAAATGGTAGGTGTTCTTTTTATAAAAAATTATTGTGCAATAGCACGGAAAGGAGTAAATATGGGAACATATAACGTACATGCAGGACACTGTCCACAAGGACAGGGGGCATCCGGAGCAGTTGGCATCTTGCAGGAATCTGTAGAAGATAGAATCGTCAAAAACGAAGTAATCCGTCTATTAAGAGCAGATGGGCACACGGTCTACGACTGTACTTGTGACGAGAACACGACAAAACAAGGCTGTTTAAATAAGATTGTAGCAAAATGCAATCAGCACGATGTTGACTTTGATATGAGTGTGCATCTAAACAGTGGTCGGAATGACTACGGCGGAGACGGTAGTGCAGGCGGAGTTGAGGTAATTATTTACGACGACACAACGAAAGAAGTCGCAGAAAGAATCTGTGCAAATATCGCAACGGAACTCGGTATCCGCAATAGAGGCGTGAAATATAACAAGTCGCTATTCGTGCTGAAAAAGACGGTATCCCCAGCGTTTCTGATAGAATGTTGCTTTGTCGATGATGCAGACGATGCTAAAGCGTGGGATGCAAAGAGATGTGCGAAAGCGATCGTGGAAGGAGTGCTGAATAGAAAAATGGCAACAGAAAAATATACAATGCACACGTTTGGTGCTAATAGAAAAATCTACGACAATGACAGAAAAGAATATCTAAAAGACAGATGGTGTCTGTACAAAGGTAAGTATTATTACTGTGGTAAAGATGAATATTTGCTGACTGGCTGGCAGACGAATGTAGATGGTCGAAAAAAAGTTTACTTTATCGCACCTGACTGGCACTTACACGCAGGGTGGTTGTCATTTGGTTCCACTTATTACTATATGCATTCAAACGGAGAGATGGCTACAGGCTGGACGAGAATCAACGGAGATACTTATTACTTTGGAGATGATGGAATCCGTAGAACAGGCTGGCAGACGATTGACGGAAAGAAATACTGGTTTGATGCAAAAACAGGGAAAATGTTAAAAGGCAGAATCACGTTCGGAAGCACTTGGTATTATCTGTCAGAAACAGACGGACATCTTATGCACACGAAAGATGATGGAAGCTTGTATTAACGCTTAAATGAGTGTTGAAAACTATTGACACACTAAATACACAGGTGCTATATTATAATTAGAAACAAACAAAGAGACCGTTCCTTATTCAACGTACCCCGGAGACATGAGGAGCGGTTTCTTTTTTGTATTAAAGATATTGTATCATCTTACAAAATTTAATAAAACATAACAGAACCGTTTACAACACGTTTACAACAAAAATGCCTGCAAACGGCGTAAATTCATTGCAATTTCTTAAACGAATATTAAGAAATTTCCTATCTGCCTCTTAAAATTTGTTTGATAATCTTGTATACTACAAGGGAGGTGATGATTATGTTTAAAATATTAGTATGTGATGATGACAAAGAAATTGTGGAGGCAATTGAAATATATTTGACACAGGAAGGTTATGAGGTATTAAAAGCCTATGATGGAGAGGAAGCGATTCAGACATTGAAAAAAGAGCACGTCGATCTCCTAATTATGGATGTGATGATGCCAAGACTGGACGGAATCAGAGCAACCCTTAAGATTCGTGAAGAGAACAGTCTGCCAATTATTATTTTATCTGCAAAATCAGAGGATGCAGATAAGATTTTGGGACTGAATATTGGAGCGGATGATTATGTTACAAAACCATTTAATCCGTTAGAGCTTGTTGCGAGAGCAAAATCGCAGCTTAGAAGATACACACAGCTTGGAAGCACAGTGCAGGATGAGAAGAAAGAAGTGTACGAAGTCGGCGGACTTTCGATTAACGATGAACTTAAAGAAGTGACGGTAGATGGTGAATCGGTAAGACTGACACCGATTGAGTACAATATTTTGTTGCTATTAGTAAAAAATCAAGGGAAAGTCTTTTCTATCGACCAGATTTATGAAAATATCTGGAACGAAGAGGCGATAGGAGCGGACAACACAGTTGCAGTTCATATTCGCCATATTCGTGAGAAAATCGAAATTAACCCGAAAGAACCAAGATATCTGAAAGTTGTGTGGGGGGTAGGATATAAGATAGAAAAGCTTTAGAAGGGAGTATTTATGAAACATTGGTACAAATCAGCACCGATGAAAGGAATTCTTCTGATTCTGGAGCATATTTTTGCAGTACTGGCAGTGCTTTGTGTTGTATTTATTTTGATTTATCCGGGACAGGAGTATGGGAAGAATCTCAATGATCTTTCAAAGGGTGAGTATAAGGAAACAAGAGGGTTTGAAGAGAATCTGCAGTCGGCATCGCACACTATTTTGAATCAGATTGATCTTCAGAAGAATTTTGAGACAGACGGAAAATATGATGCGAATAAGTTTGTGGATATTATGGCATATATGGATTCCCAAAAGATTACAGGGGAAGATGAATCCGGAATCGCATATCGCTTAGGAGATTTATCGGACTGGGTTGACAATTGGGGAACGGAGGAAAGCTCAGGAGACAATATTATCGTATGCAAAAAAACGGATGGTACATACGCATACTATACGGAAGAAGAGTTTGCAAAGCTGTTCAAAGAAGGACTGAAGTTCTCAGACGATACTTCTGATGTTGATCAGATGGAAGAGTTGGAAGATGGATATGTAGAAGAGAATTATTATGATGAAGATGTGATGCAGGTATTGGATGCGGATGGAAAGGTAGTCTATACGGATTGCTGGAATATGACTGCTATTCCGGAGCGCTATATGACGGCAGATGGAAAGTCATTGCTGCAGATTGTAAATGAGAATCCAAAGTGGAATGGAAAGCTCAGTGAGATTTATCGAGCATTGAGTAACACGCTTTCTAATCTGGAAAGTGAACTGAGCGCATATGAGCAGTTCCAGGAATACTGGACAGAAGGAAACACAAACCTTACCTATATATTTGCAGATTTTAACAGTGGAAAATTATACACGAACCGACAGGTATATACGGACATTAACAACATGCAGGAATATGTAAAAAATCTCACCGAGAGTGGAAAGTATGTAGTTGTGACACCAAAACTTGCGGATTTCAAGACAAATCTGGATACGGAAGCGGACAATTGGTCTTCGAGAACAATGGCCGGTACAGACAACTATATGTATGTGGTTTCGGTTGATACGAAATATCCGATTCAGGACAGCTTTTATTTGCAAAATAAGCTGTTTGATAAATATGCGCCAATGATTAACACAATGCTTGCTGTCGCACTTGTTTCGATTGCGGGATTCTTTATTGGATTTGTATGGCTCACCATCATTGCAGGGCGCACTCGAAAAGATGAAGGTGTGCACCTTATGTGGTTTGACCGGGTTAAGACGGAGCTTGCGCTTGCGTTGATTGCTGGTGTGTGGGTGTTGGCACTCTCTTTTGTCTATGCGCTTATTGACACGTGGGGTGTGAAATACTGGAGCAATGGATATCGAACCTATGCGGCGACGATTTTGGAACGAGGATTTTTAGATGATGATTGGATCTTGCTAGGTTTTGCGATGCTTTTATGCTGTGCGGCATTTTTTATCGGCTATCTGAGTATTGTTCGAAGAATTAAGGCGAAAATGCTGTGGAAGAACAGTGTTCTGCGCTGGCTGATTCGTGGTCCGAAGAAGTTTTTTGCATATAGAAGCTGCACATTTAAAGTGACAGCAGGTGCACTGGCATTTATTGTGGTACACTGGATTGCGATCGGTACAATGGGAACCGGCGGCTGGATGTTTGTCATGTTCCTCGTTGAGGGAGTGACGCTGTATTATCTGATCCGAAAAGCGATTGCAAGACAGAGACTCAAAGATGGAATTCGTCACATTGCAGATGGAAATGTAGAGTATCAGATTCCGACGAAGGGCTTGAAAGATGATGAACTTGATATGGCATTGCACATCAACCATATCGGGGAAGGCTTGAGCAAAGCGGTAGAGAAAAGTATGAAAGATGAGCGTTTGAAGACGGATCTGATCACAAACGTATCTCATGACATTAAGACACCGCTTACATCAATCATTAATTATGTTGATTTGTTGAAACGTGAAAATATTCAAGATCCGAAGATTCAAGGATATTTGGATATTCTGGAGGCGAAGGCCCAGAGGCTGAAGCATCTGACGGAGGATGTGGTAGAAGCGTCGAAGATCAGCAGTGGAAATATTACGATGGAATATATGAATATCAATTTTGTGGAAATGATTAATCAGACAACCGGTGAGTTTACGGAAAAATTTGAAAAGCGAAATCTTCAGATTGTGTTGAATCTTCCGGAGAAGCCGGTTATGGTCCGCACCGATGGAAGACGGATGTGGCGTGTAATTGAGAATATTTATAACAATGCGGCAAAATACGCGCTGGAAGGTACGAGAGTTTATGCGGATTTGATTGAAAAAGAGCATACAGTGGAGTTTTCGTTGAAGAATATCTCTGAGCAGCCATTAAATATCTCGGCAGATGAGCTGACCGAGCGGTTTATCCGGGGAGATGTATCAAGAAGTACGGAAGGCAGTGGTCTTGGTCTTTCGATTGCAAAGAATCTGACAGAATTACAGGGCGGAAAATTTGAACTGTATCTGGATGGAGATTTATTCAAGGTTACGATCGTATTTCCGAAGGCGGTTGTCGGACAAAGTGTGACAAAATCTTAAAAGAGGTTACGGGTTAGTAACAAAATGAAAGACAGGGGATGAAAAAATTCCTTGTCTTTCTTGCGTTTCGGGTGCAGAACTTGTAGAATAATGGGTGATAGTTGAAAAAAGTAAAAGAGGTCAGTTTTATGGAAAAAATAAAAGAACTGTTACAACAGAGTTTGAATATAGATTTTATTGCAGCAACGCTTAGCAATCCGCGAGAGAAAGACGGGCTAAAAAAAGTGAAGGTAAGACCGATTTTGAAAAAGGGAGTGTTGCTGTTTCAGTGTGAGGAACACCAAAACAATCAGGTGTTTCATGAAAATTGTGATGCAGCTCAGGCGGTGTCTGTACTGTGCGGATATATGGAAAAGTTTCGCCAGATGCAGATGGAGACAAAAACAGTAAAATACACAGTGCTTGTGAGTAAAAAAGGGAAGGTGACGATTCAGAAAAAGCAGCAGACTGGCTGTGTAAAAGAAGTGGATCTTTCTCATAATAGAAGTAAGCGGTATATCTTAGAGGAAGGAACAACAGTTCCGTTTCTGCAGGATTTGGGAGTCATGACGGCAGAAGGAAAGATTGTCAGGACAAAATTCGACAAGTTTCGTCAGATTAACCGTTTTCTGGAATTTATAGAAGATATCCTGCCACAGCTTGACAGGGACAAGGAAGTGACAATTCTTGATTTCGGATGTGGAAAATCTTATCTGACATTTGCAATGTATTATTATCTGCATGAATTAAAACAGATAGATGTTCGTATTATAGGATTGGACCTGAAAAAAGAGGTGATACGTCATTGTAATGAGCTGAGTGAAAAATATGGATATAAAAAGCTGAAGTTTTTGGAGGGGAATATTGCGGACTATACGGGCGTGAATGAAGTGGACATGGTCGTGACGCTGCATGCCTGTGACACTGCAACAGATTTTGCGCTTGCAAAAGCGGTCGGATGGAATGCAAAGGTAATCTTCTCCGTTCCGTGTTGTCAGCATGAATTGAACAGGCAGATCAAAAATGAGACTCTTGCACCGATCCTGAAATATGGTCTGATCAAGGAGCGATTGGCAGCACTTGTGACCGATGCGATGCGGGCGGAATATTTGGAAGGACAAGGCTATGATGCACAGATTTTAGAGTTTATCGATATGGAGCATACGCCAAAAAATATCCTGATTCGTGCGGTGAAGAGTGGGAATCAAAAAAAGAATGGGGAGAAATTGGAGGCCTGCGAGCAGTTTTTGAATATCGCGCCTACATTGAAAAAGCTATTAGAAGAAAAAGAGGTATAGTAAATGAAAGACAGAATCATTAAAATAGGGGTTTTGACGGCTGTTTTTATCGTTGCTGTGATCGTGTTCAGTTTTATCACGAATCAGGGCAATTCTGACATGACAGTCGAGATGAATGCGGCGACATTCCCGACGATTTCCTTTGTGACGGACGGAGATGAAATCAATCATCTTGTGGGATATAAGGATGAGATGAATATTCCGGCAATGCGCGATACGATCACACCAGTGAATGCAGATAACACAGTAGAGATTCGTATGAATTTGTATGAGATGGATCCGGAGTCGCTTACGTATGAGGTATATACATTAAACGGAGAGGACCGGCTTTTACAAAAGACGGAGAAGACACTTAAAGAAACAATGACCTTGAGTGTCGGAAATGTTCTGACCGAGGGGACAGAAGGTGTTTTGAAGATTACATTGAACATAGATAAAGACAATAAAATTCGCTATTATACAAGAATTGTGAAGTCAGATGAATACTATGTGAAGGAATGTATTGATTTTGCGAACACACTTCACACGAATATGTTGAATAAGTCAGACACAGACAGTATTACAGCTGTGATTGAACCAAATGAAGAGGGAGATAATACCACACTTCAACATGTGACGATCCATTCAGATCTGGATCATGTCACATGGGGAAAACTTTCACCTGAGATTTCCGGCGATATCCAGTGGGATATTAAAGAAACAAATTCTACTTACACGGCGATTCAGTTGAAATATCAAGTTAAGTGTAAAGGAGACGACAATGATCAGGAGACATATAATGTAAGAGAATTCTTCCGTGTGCGCTATCTGAAAGGAAAGCTTTATCTTTTGGATTATGACAGGACGATGAATCAGATATTGGAGTCTTCTAACCAGATTTTATCGGGAAAAGGAATCAACCTTGGAATTGTTCCGAAAAATGTTCAATATGAGACAAATGAGGACGGAAGTATTGTGTCATTTATTCAGGAGAGAGAACTGTGGTGCTTTGATAAGAATGAAGATTCGTTGGCGCTTGTATTTAGTTTTGCAGATACGGAGAAAGAAGATGTGCGGAATCTGTATGACCAGCATGCGATCAAAATTATTTCCATGGATAAGGATGGAAATACGACATTTGCAGTCTATGGCTATATGAACCGTGGGGAACATGAAGGAGAAGTAGGTGCGGCGATTTACTACTTTAATCTGTCTCAAAATGTTGTGGAAGAGAAAGCGTTTATTCCAAGTAATAAATCTTTTGCAATTGCAGAAGAGGAGCTTGGGAAACTGGTATATTACAACAATGAACAGAACATGTTGTATGTGTTAGTGGACGGAACTATTTATAAAGTAAATTTGAAGACCGGTGAAAAAGAAGCGGTTGTAGAATCGTTAGCAGAAGGTCAGTACGTTGCGGGAGACGACGGACATCTGATTGCTTACCAGGATAATGGAGGACTCAATGATTCTACGGAAGTGACTATTTTGAATTTCATGACCGGAGAGACACAGAAGGTGACAGCGGCAGAAGGTGAAAATATACGACCTCTTGGATTTATCTCAGAAGACTTTGTGTATGGAACCTTAAGAGCGTCAGATGCAGGGAAAACAGTGTCCGGTTCTGAGATACTTCCAATGTACAAGCTGGAAATCAAGGACTCTGATGACAAGATTGTAAAGACATATGAATTTGAAAATGTTTATATTTCAGATGTATTTGTGGAAAACAATATGATCACATTGAACCGTGTGACAAAAAGCGGAGATACTTATACTTCAATAGACAGAGATTATATTACAAATAATGAGGAGAAGGCAGAGAGCAATATTTCTTTACAGGAATACTCGACCAGTTTGAAAGAGCTGCAATACCGACTTGTATATGCAGATGGTATTGATGATAAGAAACCAAAGATTTTAAAACCGAAGCAGGTATTGTATGAGAATCCTACAACGGTTGCATTTGACAGTGAGAGTGAAAAAGGAAAATTCTATGTATACGGTCTTGGACAGATGCTTGGCTTATATGACAAAGCCGGGTATGCAGTTCAAAAGGCCGATGAGGTATCAGGCGTAGTGGTATCTTCAGATCAGGCGTACGTCTGGGAGAGAGGAAACCGCGATCTTCGGTATGAGGTGGAGATGGAAGGATTTACGGTTCAGGAAGGTGAGTCGACCTTTGCGGCATGTATTCGCCAAATTTTGGCGCTGGAGGGCAAGAACGTCAATGTGGCAGAGGAGATGAACGCGGGTAAATCGGCAATTGATATTCTAAGTGAATATTCTGGCGGAGAGGGAATGGATCTGACTGGATGCACAACAGAGGAGATGCTTTATATTATCGGAAGAGGAACTCCGGTCATTGCAATGACAGACAGTTCCAATGCAGTACTTTTGATCGGATATGACACATCAACAGTCACTTATATTGATCCGGCAGATGGAGGAGTCCACACAAGTACAGCAGAAGAAATTGATTCTATGGTAGCTGGAAGTGGTCATACGTTTATCGGATATGTGAAATAAGAAAAAAATTGGGGTATCGCTTAGGCGACATCCCAATTTTTTTTGTACATGTATGTGTCGGATAACACATTTTTGTACCGATAAATGCTGAGTACAATTCCCAGAAGAATGTAAGTTACAACCATAGTAACGCCCCCATAGGAGAAAAATGGTAAAAAAGTGTAGGTAGGAAATACAAGTCCAAGTGTAACTAGCACATTCCAAAAAGCGGAGACAAAAAATACCATTCCACATCCGTATCCCATCATCATTCCAAGCTGATTTTTCTGTGAGGAAGAAATCTGGAATATTTTTCTGATCAATAAGAAAATAAGAAGAACGGCAACAAGAGCCGCTAATATTCCGTAATAAGCGGAAAGTGTGGATAGAATATAATCACTGTTTTGCCCTTCTTGCAGCAGTGATTTCTTATTGCTTGCGCCGATAAAAGCGCTGTTTGTTACGATACTGCGGAGTGTTTGCAGTGTATGGTTTTCCACCGTAGGATCAAACAATGCGTGAATACGTGCGGTCTGATATGGCGCAGGCTTTCCGGTCTGCATCAGAATCGCAACACTGGCAATCGGGAATGAAATAGAGATTCCCCAAAATGCCGTCAAAAATTTCTTTTTATGGAATGTAAACCATCCTTTCCATACAGCAATGGTCAATAGGCTTGCCAGCATGAAAAATAGTGAAATGGTTACCCCGAGATTCGGCAGTTCCAGCGTTAAAAAAAGCGGAAGAGCCATCCAAATGAAAATTTTTGGAACAACACGCCAGCCCTTTCCTCGATACTGATATAGGATTGCGCCAAAAAGCGGCACGTACAGAAAGAAGAACGGTGACATTATAAGCACTTTGGATAAAATGCGCATATAAAGAGTTCCGTTGAGGCGCATCTCCACTATAAATATTTGGAAAGCGAAAAACAATAGGAAGATCGTGGCAATCCACTTGGAATATTTGCCGATCAGACTGTAATCGATCCTATATACTACAATCATCGCACTAAAACTGATTATTGCATTAAATATATGATGGCGGAAAAAATATGCGCTATTGTCGGGAATATCTCTCGTGACGAGATATTGTATCAAAATGCTGAAAAGTGTCAGTATACCGATTGCCACAATTATGCGCCAAGCCATCTGCGGGCGATGGAGCTGATCCATCTCCACACCTGTCTGAACAGGATCCCCCATATCATTTAGCGCCGCTTTTAAAGCATCGTCTTTGCTCATGCCCTCTGCTATATTGTCTGCCACCTGTTCTTCGATATGCCCTCTGATTTCATGATAAATGGAAGCATGTGCTTTTTTACAGCGGATTTGTTCTAATAAAGTTTTCAAATATTCCTCCATATAGATTATACCTCCAATAACATGACGTCAGCTACAGCACCGACATATTCGTTCCATTCTTCTTGTTTCTGAACCAATAATGCATGCCCCTCTTTGGTTATGTGATAATACTTTCGTACTTTTCCAAGTACCTCTTTCTCGTAAGAAGCTACAATATTCTTTCCTTCCAGATTGTGAAGCAAAGGATATAAGGAACCGGCTTTCAGTTCGAAAACATTCTGTGAACGCTCACGTAATGTGGAAATCATCTCGTACCCATACATATCCTTTTCCGACAAAAGCTTGAGAAGGAGCATCGTAACACTCCCTGAAACTAATGTTTTATCAATTGACATTGAAATACCTCCTTTTTATGTGTAGGATAACTATATATAGTTTGACTATATAATATATCGGCAGACTATATATGTCAAGTGAAAAACATATAAAAAAATAGGAAAGAGAATATCATCACTCTTTCCTATTTTTTACTATGAGACTTGTTTTTTAAACAGTATATATTGATATTTGTGTAAGGCAGTATATACAATCATTCCCAGTATGCCGCATGAAATAATCTCGCCGATGCCGACTGTGAGCATCGTAAATGGGATTGGGAGTAGTACACCGTAAGCATAGCGAAGTACAAAAGGAACAACGACAATATTTGCCAAAATCGGAGGAAGTGGTGCAAGGAATTTTGATCTTTTACGTAACAAATAAGTAAATAACGCACCGATTAACGTTGCAAGGCTTCCGAAAATAATATCCGGAAGAAGCGCACCACCGAGGATGTTACCAATCAGACATCCGATGAATAGTCCCGGAATAGCTGCCGGAGTAAATACCGGTAAGATAGTCAATGCTTCAGCGATACGAACCTGCACCTCCCCAAAGCTGAATGGTGCAAATACGATTGTCAACACCACATAGATTGCAGCGATCATGGCTGCCTGTGCCATAAATAATACACTTTTGTTTTTCATATTCTGTTTTCTCCTTTAGTTTTGTTTTACGAGTGGAAGGTCGCGAACACTCTTTATATTTTTGGCTTAAAATCAAGGTTGCTGAGGGATTGTTAATACTTCTTGGTACTGAAACGGTACTATTTTATTATAAAGTATTCAAGAGGTCCGCAATCTCTCGTTGTTTATTTGGGTATAAATGCCCATAAGTTCCGAGCGTAATCTTTATATCATCATGCCCGAGTCTTTCAGCGATAGCGAGCGGAGAAACACCCTTTTCAATCAACAAGGCAACGTGAGAATGTCTTATGTCATGTATGCGTATTCGCGGAACTCTGGCAATCTCTGAATATTTTTTCATTGGATAATATAGCGATTGCTTGGAAATTTCAAACAACCTAGTTTCGCCGTTACAATCATATATCATTGACATGTAATTTTCAAGTTCTTTCACAAGAAAATTAGGTAAGGTTATATCCCTTATTCCTTTGCGTGTTTTTGGTGGGGTTATAACGTCCTGACGCTCCATTCTCTGCAATGATTTGGTAATATGCATGATTTGTTCATCTAAGTCAATATCTCCGGCTGTGAGGGCGAATAACTCGCCTATACGAATACCGCAGTAGTAAAGCACTTGAAAAGCCATTCGTGTAGTAGGCTGCTCAATGTATGGTATGAACGCATTATACTGTTCATGCGTCCAAAAGTGCAGTGATTTGTTGCTTGCTTTTCCAATCTTCTCTATGCCGTCAAATGGATTGGAGCGTAGTCCACAGCGTTTTGCCCCATATTTATATATTGTGTGGAACATGGTATCAATTTTATTGATGTATACCTCTGAAAGTTCCGTGTTTAACAGTTCATTTTGCCACAGGATAATCATCTTCTCATTAATCTCTGAGAGCGGTATATCCTTAAATGTGGGCAAAATATGCTTAAGGGCAATATTATAGCTTCTAATCGTTGTCTTTCGTCTTCTAGGCGTATTTTCCTCTATGAAGTCATTAGAGACACTCCCGAAAGTAGTGTCTGAATCATACTGCAGGGAGCTGAGGAAACTGTATTCCCATTCCTTAGCATCTTTCTGACGTGCAAATCCTCTCTTTTTCTTCTGTTTCTTATTCCCCATGTAATCGGTATAGTAACATTTTACGAACCATGTGCCGGTCTTTTCGTCTTTGTAAGTTGGCATGTGTCTATCTCCTTTCATTTCAAGCCGGGCAGCGTGTGAAATGGTCACGACAAACGCATGAATGAATAAATTATGAACACCCTGTCCGGATTTTTTGA
>ENA-OWPM01001516-OWPM01001516.1-human-gut-metagenome-genome-assembly--contig:-NODE-1516-length-18271-cov-11.502196_pt1 | contig 18271 bp, 16 predicted proteins | sample MGYA00248267_ERZ651852 | MGnify/ENA primary metagenome ERZ651852 (study PRJEB26924, sample SAMEA4378228) | human gut metagenome | biome: human gut; feature: human-associated habitat; material: faeces...
TAGCAGTGAGGACAGAGAAACTTTGTTCCCTTTACTTCGCTGGCCCAATCTTAGAAGGCACATGAAAGCGTTGGCGGCACTGGCAGGCATCAAGGATGACCTGTGCTACCACCAGGCGAGGCATAGTTTCGCCTCGCTGATTACGCTCGAAGCTGGTGTGCCGATTGAGACCATCAGTAGGATGTTGGGGCATTCCGATATTTCCACCACTCAGGTGTACGCCCGTGTCAGTCAGAAAAAACTCTTTGAGGACATGGACAGGTTCATCAAAGCTACCGAGGATTTCAAACTTACCCTTTAATACAGCAAACGATATGCGAAGTACATTTTCACTGTTACCCTATATCAACCGCAGCAAGGTAAAGGCTGACGGTACGACCGCCGTTCTCTGCCGCATAACCATTGACGGGAAACAGACTGTCATAAGCACAAGTATCTATTGCCGTCCCGAAGATTGGAATGGCAAGAAGAACGAGATAAAGTCCACAAGGGAAAACAACCGCTTGCAGGAATATCTCCGGATCATTTCAGAAGCATACGAGGAAATACTGAAATCGCAAGGTGTAGTCAGTGCAGAGATGTTGAAGAGCCACATCATCCAAAACAACATTCATCCGACTACCCTCCTGCAAATGGGAGAATGGGAACGGGAGCGGTTAAAGAAACACTCCGAGGAAATAGATTCAACCTCCTCCTATCGAAGTTCAATGTATTACCAGAAGTACCTGACAGACTATATTGTGTCATCGGGTAAAAAGGACATCTGTTTTGAAGAAGTTACAGAGGACTTCGGCAAATCTTATAAGGCATATCTGAAAAGATGCAAGAACTTCGGGGCATCTCAGACCAACCATTGTCTGCGATGGTTGAACCGCCTGTTGTATCTGGCGGTCGATAAGGAGATAATCCGAGTGAATCCCTGCGAGGAGTTGGAATATGAAACCAAACCGGAGGCAAAGCACAGATACATCAGCCGCGATGAGTTCAAGAAGATACTTTCCACCCCGATGTATGACAACAGGCTGGAGTTGGCGAGACGGGCTTTCATATTCTCCTGTCTGACGGGATTGGCGTATGTGGATATACAGTTGTTGCATCCCCACCACATCGGGATGAATGCGGAGGGCAGACGGTATATCCGAATCAACCGCAAGAAGACAAAGGTGGAGGCGTTCATACCCTTGCACCCCATAGCGGAACAGATATTATCGCTGTATAACACAACCGATGATGAGCTGCCCGTGTTCCCTCTTCCCAGCCGTGATGCCCTTTGGTTCGATATTCACGAGATGGGCGTTGTCATTGGCAAGGAGGAAAATCTGAGCTATCATCAAAGTCGGCACAGCTTCGGCACTTTCCTGATTTCAGCGGATATACCCATTGAGAGTATTGCCAAGATGATGGGACATTCCAATATCAGGACAACTCAGGGATATGCACGGATAACCGATGATAAAATCTCCAAGGATATGGACAAGTTGATGGAGCGTAGAAAGAAAATGTCGGCTGGCGAAAAGAAGAAACAGTAAATAATTATCATAAAATAAAGAAATTATGAACAGAGAAATAATAACAATTAGTGAAACAGGCGCAGTCACCATACCGACTGCACCTGTATGGATGACCCAATTTGAGATAGCCGACCTGTTCGGGGTATTCTCCTGCGACATCCGCAAGGCAATACGTGCAATCTACAAGAATAAGGAGTTGAACGAATGTGATACGATGAAGTATATCAAGCAAACTGACGGCATCAGCTATGATGTGTATAATCTTGAAATGGTTGTAGCCATTGTATTCAGGATATGCAGTAAAGAAAGTATCCTGTTCAGGCGGTTTGTAATAAATGAAATCTGCGCCACCAAGAAAGGAAACCCGGTCACATTGTTCTTCTCTTGTGGTAATGGCAGCAACCTATGGTATAGTTGATATTCATCCTGTCAGTCACCTGTTCCCGATGCCCGGATGCAAAGGTAGCGTGTGGCTTTGACGGCATTGGCAAGGTCAGGCGGCAGAGCCGTTTCGGGCAGAATCTTCCTCAAACAAGTTCGAGCGTATTCAGCCCGAAAACCTTGCCACTGCCAGCCACACGCATTTGAAGCATCCGGCAACGGAAACAAGCGACTGACGGGAAATCAGAAGAAATAGAGGAACGGCTTACAGACGAAGCTAAACATTGATGCTTCATCCGTAAGCCGTTCCTTTTTCTTTTGTTGTACCATTGCTACCGCAAGTATGGGCAGACGGCAAACTGCGCTCCTTCAAGAAAATCAGGTTGCCTTCAATCGGTAGGCGGATTGGTAGCCGTCAGCCAGCAGCCTTTCAATGTCGGATTCACGGTAGAGGATTTTGCCGCCCAACTGGATATAGGCAATCCGTCCCTCGTTGCGGTAATCCTGAAGCGTCCGGCGGCTCACTTTTAACCGTGCCGACACCTCCTTGTCGGTGAAGAAACACTCCCCGTTCAGTGTCGGACGGTAGCTGGCGGTCAGATGCTCTACGTTGTCCAGCAGACGGTCGAGGCTGCCCATGAAGTGGATTATCCACTCGTTGTCTTTGTTAATCAGTTCATTCACATTACTCTGGATTTAGTGGAATTGTTGTTATTACTTTACTTAGTTACCAGATTGTCCTGCCTTTGAATTTCGCTTCCTTTCGCCTGCCTTCCACTACAGACATGACACGCTGCACATCTTCGGGACGGTAATAGGTCTTGTGATTGATTTGGCTGTATGCCAAAGTTCCGTTGTCCCGAAGCGTCTGCAAGGTTCGTGGGCTGATGTTGAGCATCCTGCACACGTCCTGATTGTCCATCCACTCGCTCATTCTCTTTTCTCCATGCCGATGGCAGATGGCATCCATACGGTGGACGAAACGGTCGAATTTGGCGACCAGTTCCTCAAAGGTCTTTCTTTCGATTGATACAATCTCCATATTGTCTTTCTTTTTGATAGTTGATGATTTCATTGTCTGTTTCCATGCGGATTTGGCTGTCGCACCATCCGCTTCCGTGGTTACACGCACAGGCGGGTCGTTACGTATCCGGTTCTGTGGTGAAGCGGTGTGTCGGACAAGTGTTGAATGACGACATTGCGTCATGAAGTCATTGAATCCATACGTCACCGAATTGTCGGATAACCGGGTTTCCGACGGTTCGGGTATCCGCTTCGGCAAGTGTCCGGCCAAGCGGCTCTTTGGGTATTTGAATGTTCCGTTTCTCATATCTTCAAATCGTTGGTTTCTTGAATCACGCTGCAAATAAACAAGTATATTTTGGAACTTGTATCACTTCTCCGAGAAGTGGCAGCAAGTGGCACAGGGTGGTAGAGGTTGGCACAGCTAAAATCCTGTTCTCCACGCAATTTTAGCCGTAATTTTGCCCCGGACAGCAGGGTTCGCTGATGGTGGCGCAGCCGGAGTCCTGAAAGGTATCGTCCCAATCCGTCCCCGACGGATTTTTATGTTCACCTGAACATAGCAAGATGTCTTTTCAGCCGCTCAAAATATTTTGAGCAGCCACGAAAAGCACTTGCCCTTGCAGGGGGCGGGCTTCCCCTCCGAAGTCGGGAAGCCTTTCAGACCTACGGTGTATGTGCCTTGAAGCGGCGGCTTATGCCGTCAGACCGCTAAATCCAAAGTAATATGCAAGAGAAAAGAAAAAGCAAGGCAGGGAGAAATCCCAAACTTGACCCGGCGGTGTACCGCTACACCGTCCGCTTCAACGAAGAGGAACACAACCGTTTCCTCTCCATGTTCGAGAAATCGGGTGTCTATGCACGCTCGGTTTTCCTCAAGGCGCACTTCTTCGGGCAACCGTTCAAGGTGCTAAAGGTGGACAAGACGCTGGTGGACTACTACATCAAGCTGTCGGACTTTCACGCCCAGTTCCGTGGCATAGGTACGAACTACAATCAGGTCGTAAAAGAACTGCGTATCCACTTTTCAGAGAAAAAGGCGATGGCGTTGCTCTACAGGCTGGAGAAGTGTACCATTGACCTCGTAAAGCTGAGTCGGGAGATTGTGGAACTTTCAAGAGAGATGCAGGCTAAGTGGGAACTGAAACAGCTCCAGTGCCATTCCTCTTGAACGGAAATACAATAAAGTAAAGAATTGTAACAAGGGATTAAGACTCTTAATAAGTCAGGCTAAAATATTTTAGTGCCTGACTTTAAGTTTTTATCCCCATAGCTTACGCATAAAACAAAATGAGATATAGTTTTCCTTTCAGTCTATTGATGTCTGATACTGAGTTGGCGTATATCCTGTATGCGCCTTGAAATACTTGGCGAAGAAACTTTGATTGGGAAACGAAAGCATATCGCTGACTTGCTGTACAGTATATCTCCGGCTTTTAAGCAACGCTTTTGCCTCAAGCAATACATATTCGTCAATCCATTGTCCAGCGGACTTGCCACTTACTTTCTTAATGAGTGCCGAGAAATATTTAGGGCTGATATTCAACGCTTCGGCATAATATTGTATGGTACGGTGTTGTCGGAAATCGCGTTGTACCAACTCAGTAAAACAGTCATAAAGACTCATGGGACGGTCTGTATTACTTATCTTTTCCAATGGTTTGGTAACGAGTTGTTCGAATGAAATGGCACATAATACATATGAATAAGCCTTTAGTGAAAACTTACGGAATGGATTGTCTTCCTGTTTGAGCTTTTCTTTCATCTTCAAATAAATATCTATACACTCACGCATCAATGGTTCCGTAAGCGAAATTTTGGGATTCACAGAAACTATTTGGCTGATATTCATAGAAGCCTCTATATGTTCTGTTGGTGAGAAGTAATCATTCGAAAAAGAGATAACCGCAATGCGTATATCAACGGATGAATCAACAATTTCTATTATTGAACCGGGCAATATTGTAAGTGTCTCATTTGCACTTATCTTATATTCCTGGAGATTGATTTTAACTGTCAATGTACCTTGCACACAAAAATATACGGTATTACAAGTGATTCTTATTGGATATTTGACAAAGACACTGTCCATATCTTCCGGTATCGAATCGTCACCGAGATTGTCAATCATTATAAATTCGTTCCCGATATGATGCACACCATAGATTCGGGAAATATTGTCAAAATTGGAAAGTATTACCTCTTGATTTTTCATATAGAACAATTTTTGAACGCAAAATTAGTCATAATATCCACATATTATACTCCATTTATCCTTTAGAACAATTATACATTCCTAAGGAACGGCGTTTTTTGTTCATTTCTTAGGAATTTTGCAGCCGGAAACAATTTATAAAAACTTCATATATGAGAAAAAAAGGTTATCTTGTGTTGTCTGTATTAATCGGGCTGTGTTCATGCCAGCACCCCGCAGACAAAACATCCATGCACACAGTGATGGTGACATACCCTGAAAATTCAGGGGTGAAAAACGGAAGTAAAATTTCTTTACCTGGTGCAATCAAGGAGGGGCAAACGGTACAGGTATCTTTTAAGACAGCCGGACAGATTACCCGTTTGAGTGTCACAGAAGGAGATTATGTAAGGAAAGGGCAGTTAATCGCAACCCTTGATGGAGAGGATTACCAAATTGCTTTAGATGCAGTTCAAGCGCAATACACCCAGATGAAAAATGAGGTGGCGCGTATCAAAACCCTTTATGAACGTAATTCGGTGTCCAAGAATGAATATGAAAAAGCCACTGCCGGATTAGACCAGATTGCAGCCGATTTGCAGGCGAAGAAGAATCAACTTCAATATACAAGCCTCTATTCCCCAACCAGTGGGTATGTGCAGCATATTGATGCCCATGATGGGGAATTTGTAAATACAGGCACTTCTGTGGTGACACTTATGGATGTGGAAAGAATGGAAGTCGAAGTTGGAATCTCTTATCCTATTTATCAGCAGCGAAATGACTTGACCGGATTTATGGCAGTCATCAACGGCAAGGAATATCCGTTAACAAGGCTCAATATCATACCAAAAGCCGGAAGCACGCAACAATATACCATGTTGTTGGCTCTTCCTGCTGACAATGCGTTGAAAGAAGCGTCCGGGATAAATATAGAAGTCAGGTTTACAGTGTCAGAAAATAATGACCGTTTATCTGAAATGACCATACCGGAAAGTGCCATAGTCTATGAAGGTTCACAACCCGGTGTATGGGTACTGAAACAGGATTCAACCGTCACCCGGCAACCGATAGAAGTCGGAACAGTGATTGCCGGACGTGTCAATGTCCTTCAAGGTCTTAAAGGCTCTGAAGCAATAGTCAAGGCTGGTGGAGGTATGCTCCATAATGGAGAGAAAGTGAGAGTGCTTCAACAACAATCATCAACCAATCCCGGAGGACTTTTATAATGAAAATCATCAAATATCTTGTGGAGCGACCAACTTTGATGTGGTCGTTTATGGCGGCAATACTCATTGCAGGGCTTCTGAGTTTTCTTAGGATGCCTAAGCTGGAAGACCCGGTCGTGCCAGTCAAGCAGGCTGTGGTTGTCGTGGCTCGTCCCGGAGCTTCTGTGCATGAAATGGAATTACAGGTAGCGCAACAAGTGGAAGAATCGCTACGAACACTTCCTGATGTGAGGAAAATAATGACAGACTGCCAACAAGGACAGGCGACATTCACGGTAGAGTTTGAGGAAACCGTGCTGATGGATGAAATCGAACAGCACTTCGATATTCTGCGCCGACGTATCAATGACCTTCAACAATCATTACCACCGGGCTGTGTCGCATCGCTCGTACTTGACGACCAAATGGATATTTTCGGCATCTTTTACTCGTTGCAAGGTGACGGATATACCCCTGCGGAACTATACGACTATGCCAAGCTGATACGCCGTGAGCTTCTTGGAGTGAAAGGTATCAAACGCATAAGCATCTATGGAGACCGTGAGGAGACTGTAAACATCGTGCTTGACAAGAGCAGAATAGCGGCAAACGGGCTTCTCCCGACCCAGATAATGATGGCATTGCAGGATGTATGCAGTCCGGTGGATGCTGGCAAAGTGAATGCCGGAACATCCAAACTGGCTGTCAGGGTGGACACGATGGTATGTACGGTGGAAGGTATCAAAAACATATACCTTCCTACCGCCGATGGTAGCCGTGTCAAACTCTCTGACGTGGCAAAAGTAGAACGGGCTTATGCCACTCCCCAACGAAATGGATTCTTTGTCAATGGAAAACCTGCCCTTGCCATCTGTATGGCGATGGAGGATGGAGTGGTTGTTCCCGATGTAGGCAAAGCCGTTGACCGTAAACTTGCCGAGGTCTTTGAAAATATACCAGTAGGCATCACCACGGAAAAAATATTTTTCCAGCCCGACAAGGTGGACGAGGCTGTCAATTCCTTTATCCTGAACCTTGTCGAATCGGTACTTATCGTTATCCTGTTACTGATTTTCTCGATGGGATGGCGTGGCGGTGTCATTATCGGGACAGGGCTGGTGCTGACTATCGCAGCATCGTTTCCCCTGCTGATGCAGATGGGCACCACCCTGCAACGTATTTCCTTAGGTGCTTTCATCATAGCGATGGGTATGCTGGTCGATAACAGCATCGTGGTAATGGACGGCATACTGAAAGACCGGAAACGCCGCTTGTCCGAATCGGATTACCTTTATCGGGCAGGGAAACTGACTGCAATGCCATTGCTTGGGGCTACCATAATCGCCGCTGCCACCTTTATATCCGTATTCCTTTCACCGGATTCCACGGGTGAGTATGCACGCGACCTTTTCCTTGTTCTGGCGGTCAGCCTGTTGGTGAGTTGGGTACTCGCTCTTGTGCAAGTTCCGTTCTTTGCCAAACTGTTCTTTAAGGAAGAAAAGACCACAGGAAGCAATACAAATAATGAACCGGAAGAAAGTAAAACACCTGACAACGGAATGTTTTACCGTATGGTACGCAATGCGGTGACTTGGATAACATCCCACCGTATCATCTCCATGTCTGCCTTTGTCGCTGCACTAATTGGCGGTGTGTGCTGTCTTGGGTTTGTAAAGAATCTCTTTTTCCCGGATTTCGATTACAAGCAGTTTGTCGTGGAATACACGCTGCCGCCTCAAAGCAGCCCGGAAAAGGTACGTGATGACCTGCTTGCCATATCCGACTCCTTGCAAAAGAATGAACTGATAGAACGGATAGCTGTTTCAACAGGTGGCGCACCGTCACGCTATTGCCTGGTGCGCCCGATGAATTCCGGCGGTGATTTCTATGGAGAGCTTATCATTGACTGCAAGGATTATAATGATGTATTGAAAGTCATTCCCACCGTGAGGGAATATATACGGCAGAATTATCCTGACGCATACGCACGTATCAGGAAATATAACTTCTCCATTTCGACATCGCATACAGTGGAGGTAGGATTTATCGGACCTGACCCTGTGGTACTCCGTCACCTTGCTGATGAAGCCAAGAACATCATGCGTAAATCCAAAAACATAGACACATATTCAATTCATGACAACTGGCAGCCACGGACATCCTCACTCTCGTTCGAGTATGAAACATCGGACGGGGCACGTTCAGGCATCCAACGTAGTGACATTGCTAACGCGATACAGGCGGCAGGTGACGGGATGGCATGCGGGGTCATGGCCGACAATGACAAACGACTGACGATAAACCTTCAGGTTCGCAATGCCGACGGTACACGAATCACAAATCCCGGAGAAATACCAGTATGGAACATGACCGGACAAGCATCCACCATTGGAGCCGTGACACGGGGAAATGCGGTAAAGTCAGAAGAAAACGCCATCTACCGCCTGAATGGTATGCGGACAATCGAGGTAGAATGTGACCCTGACCCGGAAAATGACAGTGCCACTCCTGCCGTTGTCATCAACGATATAATGGATGAAATCAACGCCATTCCACTGCCGCAGGGATACCAGATGAAATGGCTTGGAGAACAGGAGATTCAAAACGATTCGATGGACAACATGATGAAATACATGCCGTTGATTCTTATGATTATGCTTGGGGTTCTGTTGCTGCTGTTCGGAAAATGGAACAAAGTGATAATTATTATCCTGTGCATCCCGTTCCTGCTCGTAGGAGTTGCCCCGTCCCTCTATCTTACCTCCACGCCGCTGACATTCATGGCCATCATCGGCCTAATGGGACTGATGGGTATGATGACTAAGAATACCATCGTGCTGGTGGATGAAGCCGACCGCCTTATACGGGAAAATGGCTACACAGTGCGGCAAGCCGCTATTGAAGCCACCGTGTCGCGTGTACGTCCGGTGTTCCTTGCCTCGTTCACTACCATTGTCGGTATGGTGCCGCTGATACCCGACCCGATGTATAGTTCATTGGCTATCACCATCATGGGCGGACTGTTTATAGGAACCATCGTGACATTGCTGCTCCTTCCACTACTTTATGTAATATTGGTAAAAGACGTAAAATCAGACAAAATATGAAAATACAGATTATCATAGCCACGTTGTTGCTGGCTTTTACTTGTCAGGCTCAGCCTCTTGTGCTTTCCCGGAAGGAGTGTCGGGAATTGGCTCTGACTCACAGCGAAGACATGAAAATATCTTCCAACAATATCTCACAAGCGGAACTCGACCGTAAAGTCACCCGCAACTCACTCCTGCCACAGCTCAGCGGTTCCGCAATGGGCATGTACATGGCACCGGACATGGATTTTGAGGGCATGTCATTATCCATGAAAGGAACATGGACGGCCGGATTGAATCTCACCCAACCAATTTATGCCGGAGGCAAAATTGTATCAGGTATAAAACTTGCCAAATTGGGCGTGGAGGCATCCCAAGAACAAAAGAGAGCCACTCGTGCCAATGTCATTGCCGATGCGGACAACGCTTATTGGACATATATTGCAGTGACAGAGAAAAAAAGGATGCTGGAATCCATGCTCGAATATATCAACTCCATTTATAATCAGGTGAAAAATTCTGTTGATGTAGAGATGGCCACTTCTGCCGACCTGCTGCGTGTGGAAGCCAAACGGAGCGATTTCAACTACCAGCTTGAAAAAGTGATCAACGGTTTGGAAATGTGCCGCATGAACCTTTGCAATGTCATAGGGGTGGATTTCTCAACACAGATAGTCCCGACTGACACAACGATTATGGTAAACCAATCGGCAACTTACCCTTTCGGACAAAACTTGATAGCCAATCGCCCTGAATACAGGCTGTTGCAGAAACAGATAGACATTTCGCAGGAACAGATAAAGCAGGTGAGAGCCGATTATCTGCCCACATTGGCCTTATCGGCTGGTTACTCCTATTTCGGGAATCTGAAAATGAAAGGATTCGCTGATGATGGAACCGGAAACAATATGCCTTTCACCCAAAGGTATAACGATGACTCATTCTCGTTGATGCTGTCCCTGTCAGTTCCTATCTGGAACTGGGGAGAAGGGCATAAGAAGGTAAAGAAACAGAAACTCGCATTAGAGAATGCACGCCTTGATTTGGAGAAGAACAACCGCCTGATGTCGATTGAATTGAAAAACGCCTACAACAATCTGCACTCGTCCGAATCCTTGATAGCCACAGCCGAAGCAGGAGAGCGTGATGCCGCAGAAGCCCTTAGAGTGATGACCGACCGCTACGAAGTTGGGATGTGTACATTGACCGACCTGCTCGAAGCGCAGTCGCAATGGCATTCAGCACGTTCCAACCTCATAGAGGCAAAGACGCAATATAAAATCAATGAAACCGATTATCTGCATGCTGCCGGATTGTTGGAATGACATTTAATTATGGCATATATATGATGCCTTCCACTTGGTAGCTACCAAGTGATTCTAAAGGTAGCTACTAAGTGAATGTAAAGGTAGCTACCTTGTGCTGGACGGGATAGGTATAAGAAAGATACACCCTCTCCGTTCATCCAAAGGATTAATTGGATATGACGATAATTACAAGAAATATACAACAATGAAATATATCCAAAAAATAATTTTCTCCGGCTATTTCCTGATTGTTTTGCTAATCGGAGGAATAGCCTACATCTGGTATAATGAATGGCAAGCCGTTGAAACATTGGAATTTGGCAATCGGCAGATAGATGAATTTGGGGAATCTGTAAACCATATTCATATCCGACTGATAGAATTTTCCCTATTAGGAGAGACTATATTGGAGTGGGATGACAAAGATTTGGAACACTATCATATCCAACGTCTGGTAATAGACAGTATGCTGTGCTGTTTCAAGAATACCTATCCATCGGAACGTATTGACAGTGTACGTTATCTTTTAGAAGACAAGGAACGACAGATGTCTCAAATTATGCGGCTGCTTGACGAACAACAATCCATAAACCGGAAGATTGCCAGCCAAGTACCGATTATTACACAGGAAAGTGTTCAAGAGCAGTCCCAGAAACCCAAGCGAAAAGGATTCTTGGGCATCTTCGGAAAGAAAGAGGAAGTGAAGCCGACGGCAACCACCTCCATGCTCCATTCGCTTGACAAGAATGTAATCAGCGAACAAAAAGCGCAAAGCATCCGATTGTCAGAATATGCAGACAGCCTTGTAATGCGCAATATCGCACTAAACAGGCAATTGCAAGGATTGATTCGTCAAATAGAAGATAAGGTACAAGCCGACCTGCAAAATCGGGAATCCGAAATAACCGCTATGCGTAAGCAGTCTTTTATGCAGATTGGCGGTTTAATGGGATTCGTCCTTTTGCTGTTGTTAATTTCTTACATCATCATACACCGTGATGCAAGGAGCATCAAACAATACAAGCACAAGACAACGGATTTGATAGGGCAACTGGAACAATCCGTACAACGGAACGAGGCACTGATAGCATCAAGAAAGAAGGCGGTGCATACCATCACCCACGAACTACGTACACCGCTGACCGCCATAACAGGCTATACCGAACTGTTGCGGAAAGAATGTGGCAAAGGAAGCAACGGGCATTATATCCAAAGCATACAACAATCTTCCGACCGTATGCGGGATATGCTCAACACCCTGCTGGATTTCTTCCGCTTGGATAACGGTAAGGAACAGCCCAAAATGTTGCCCTGCCGGATTGCTACAATAGCGCACACCCTTGAGACTGAGTTCATGCCAATCGCCATGGATAAGGGATTGTCCCTGACGGTAAAGAACGGAAGCGATGCCGTCGTGCTGACCGACAGGGAACGGATAATCCAAATCGGGAACAACCTGATGTCAAATGCCGTCAAGTTTACCGAGAAAGGCAGCGTGTCACTGACTACCGACTATAATGATGGTATTCTGACACTTGTTGTCGAAGATACCGGTACAGGCATGACCGAAGAGGAACAGCAACAGGTATTCGGAGCGTTTGAACGCCTCTCGAACGCCGCCGCAAAGGACGGCTTCGGCTTGGGGCTTGCCATCGTGCATAACATCGTGGCGATGCTTCGCGGAAAAATCCGTCTGGAAAGTGAGAAAGGGAAAGGAAGCCGTTTCATTGTGGAGATACCCGCGCCGACCGCCGAAGAGGTGCCGGAACAGACGATACAGGCTTATGTCCGCCGGAAGGACAGGAGCCTTGATGTCATCGCCATAGACAACGACAGGGTGCAGCTCCAGATAATGAAAGCGATGTATGCCCAAGAGGGGATGCGCTGCGACATCTGTACTGATACGGCGGAATTGATGGAAATGATACGCCGGAAAACATATAATCTGCTGCTGACAGACCTGAACATGCCCGACATGAACGGCTTTGAACTATTGGAACTGCTGCGCTCATCCAACGTGGGCAATTCCAAGACAATACCCGTAGTCGTGGCGACCGCCTCGGGCAGCTGCGATGCGGAGGAACTTTTAGCACGCGGCTTTGCCGGATGCCTGTTCAAGCCGTTTCCCATGTCGGAGTTGATGGAAGTTTCTGACAGGTGCGCCACAAAGGGAACACCCGATGGAAAGCCGGACTTCACCTCCCTGCTATCCTACGGCAACGAGGCAATCATGCTGGAGAAACTGATAACGGAAACCGAAAAGGACATACGGACGGTACGGGATGCGGCAACCCGGAAAGACCTGCAAGGGCTGGACGCCCTTGTCCACCATCTGCGCAGCTCGTGGGAGATACTCCGCACAGACCAACCGCTGCGAGAGCTTTACGGATTGATTCACGATGAGACAGCACCCGATGATAATGCAATCCAACAGGCTATAGGTTCAGTACTGGATAAAGGAACAGAGATTATACTGTCGGCAAAAGAGGAAAGGAGGAAATACGAAAATGAATGACACAAGGGTTATCGTGGTGGAGGACAACATCGTGTATTGCGAATATCTCTGCACCCTGCTGGCACGGGAGGGCTACCGCACCGTGCAGGCTTACCACCTGTCAACAGCCAAGAAGCATCTGCAACAGGCGACGGACGACGACATCGTGGTTTCCGACCTGCGCCTGCCTGACGGCAGCGGCACCGACCTGCTGCGCTGGATGCGCAAGGAGGGAATGATGCAGCCGTTCTTCATCATGACCGACTACGCCGAAGTGCCCACCGCCGTGGAGAGCATGAAACTCGGTTCAATGGACTATATTCCCAAGAAGCTGGTGGAGGACAAGCTTATCCCCCAGCTCCGCAATATACAGAAAAGGAGACAAGCCGGACAGAGCCGTATGCCAGTATTCCCACGTGACAGTTCAGCCTTTCAGAAAATCATGCACAAGGTAAAGATTGTGGCCGTTACCGACATGAGCGTGATGATATTCGGTGAAAACGGGACAGGCAAGGAACATATCGCCCACCTCCTGCACGACAAGAGCCGTAGGAGGGACAAGCCCTTCGTGGCGGTGGACTGCGGCTCGCTCTCCAAGGAACTTGCGCCGTCGGCTTTTTTCGGACACGTTAAGGGAGCTTTCACAGGAGCAGACAGTGACAGGAAGGGATTTTTCCATGAAGCGGAGGGCGGCACGCTGTTTCTGGACGAGGTGGGCAACCTTGCAGTGGAAACGCAGCAGATGCTGCTCCGTGCCATACAGGAAAGACGGTATCGCCCAGTCGGTGATAAGGCGGACAGGAAATTCAACGTCCGCATCATCGCCGCCACCAACGAGGACATGGAAGCGGCAATCGAAGAGAAGCGTTTCCGGCAGGACCTGTTCTATCGTCTGAACGACTATGATATAACAGTTCCACCTTTACGCGACTGTCAGGAGGACATCATGCCGTTGGCGGAGTTCTTCCGGGAGATAGCCAACAATGAATTGGAGTGTAACGTGAGCGGTTTTGATTCCGAAGCCCGAAAAGCGTTGCTGACCCACGCATGGCCAGGCAACGTGCGCGAGCTCCGGCAGAAAATCATGGGAGCGGTATTACAAACTCAGGAAGGTGTGGTGACGAAAGAGCATCTGGAACTTGCCGTGATGAAACCGACATATCCTGCCAGCTTTGCCCTGCGCAACGATGAGGAAGAAAAGGAACGGATATTGCGTGCCTTGAAACAGGCAAACGGCAACCGGAGAGTAGCCGCCGAACTGCTTGGAATAGGCAGGACAACCCTGTACAGTAAACTGGAAGAATATGGATTGAAATATAAATTTCGGCAACCATAGCCTATTTTGTTGAATTTGACTATCTGCAAAGGTTCATTATTCAAAAAATAATGTTACCTTTGCATTCAGGAAAAGCGTTCTTTTGAATTACTGCAAAACGAAGTGAAATACAGAATTTTGCTGGTTTCTAAATCGTTACCTATCAAGCTGAAATATTTTGTAACGCATTGTGTTTTAGCCAAAAAGAAAAGTTGTTATGTCTTCCCGTATGGAATGTGATGTTCTTGCCGATTCCGCACAAATCACCTATTTCCTTCAGATACGAATTGAGTTTTTGATTGCTCAATACAGGCAGCAAAAGACCGTTGGGTAGCTTGCCCTCATATTTTTTCAGAATGGACTGCGGCACTTTCAACAGAGGGACATTCACTGCCGTGTCTGTTTTTTGACGGGACGTCATAATCCACGGCTTGCCATCGAACGAAATACGGATGTTCTCTTTTGTGAGATTCCGAACGTCGATATAGGCCAATCCCGTGAAACACGCGAAAATGAACACATCGCGTACTTGCTCCAAACGGGTACAGGTAAATTTCTTTTTCAGAATTTTCTGTAATTCATGCTCCGTTAGGTAACCTCTGTCCACTCGTTTCAACCGTATTTTGTAATTGACGAACGGATCGGTAAAAATCCAACCGTTGTTTTTGGCCACAATGACGATCATGCGGAATGTCTGCATGAACTTGGCCGTCGTATTTTCATTGCAGCCGCTTTCCGTGCGCAGATAGTTTTCAAAATCCGTAATAAATACATGGGAAATTTCTTTCAGGGCGATGTCCTTTATCCGATACTTGACCTGCATGAACTCCTCCAAGCGTCGCATACAACGGTCATACTTGGCATAAGTAGCTGCGCTTTTGCTAATACCGACCAGTTTTTTACATCTTCATTGTGCGAGCGGAACAACTCCAATAGCGTTTGCTGCCTCGATGTTATTCCCAGAAAAGCATTGCGAACCTTTTCCGCCGTAACATACGCCTCATGTACCTCGATGTCGTGATAGTGATTTTTCAATGTCGTCCGTACATCGTCCAGCAGGGAATTAAGCTGGCGTGCTTTCAAGGAATTGCCCGCCATTCTTTGCGTATTGACATCCCACAACTCCGGCACTACATCCAGCTTGGAGCTGAATTGTACGATTTCGCCATTGACGGTCAAGCGGATCATGATTCCCGACTTACCTTCTTTGTTTACTTGATTCTTCCGAATGTAGAAAAGAATCTTAAATGTACTTTTGCTCATAATACCTCCTTTTTTTGCCTCTTTGCCGAGGGTAAAAACTTTTAGCGGCAAAGAAATGATTAATAATTGAGTTATGAGCAGACACTTTGAAGACAACAAACGACAAATCAGCGACTTATCCTAAAAATCGTTACTAAAATCAATCGTCCTTTTTCAGTAACGATTTAGTAACGGTACTCTGTCCAAACGGGGCTTTTTTGTGTCTTTCGGATGTCCGATGAAGAAAATAAAAAATCCCGTAAAACCTTGATTTTACGGGATTTGTCATACTTTGACCCTTTTTTGTCTTTGGGGTTCTGCGGAGAGAGGGGGATTCGAACCCCCGGTACCCTAATCGGATACGACAGTTTAGCAAACTGTTGGTTTCAGCCACTCACCCATCTCTCCTTGATGTTCTGTGCTGAATTGCGTCCACAAAAGTAGTGCTTTAAATTAAATCAGCAAACTTTTGCATCATTTTTTTAACGATGGTCCGCAAATCTTCGCGGCTTATTTGGAAGGCTGCGAGCATTTACGCATTTTATCCAACAATTGCCTGTGAAATTTACGTTCTACCCAGTCCAATTTCGCAATTTTTTTAGCCGGGATAACTTCCAGTAATTTCTGATAATATTGTTTCTTGATATCCAGCATTTGCTGTTCCGCAGCCAAAGACCCCTCGACATATTTACGTGCATCGGCTTCCGTCAGGTTTTTGGTCTCCCGCATGACCTTCGCTTTTTTACGCATCTCCATATCTTTTTCCCGGATTTTTTTAAACATCTCGTTGTATAAAGGCCAGAATGAGACAGCCTCCTGAGGTGTAAGATCCAAAGCCTGCGTAAAAAATGCAGCTTTCTGAGCCTCGAATTCATCGCGCTTTTCTTCACTCAATTTATTATTTTGCGCCCATAGTGTCGTACCCGACAACAAACCTATAATTATTAACAAATATTTCATCATCCTATTAATAAAGTTCAGCATAAATCAAATCATAACTATTCACCTCCGTTGAAAGATATTCCAATATTTCCTCGCTGGTTGGATTAAAACTACTATCCAGCTCTATATCCTCTTTCCTGTCACTTGCCTCCTGTACAACTTCCGTACTTTCCTTTTTCAGCATGCGGGAATTATCTATAAAACGGGGCAGGACAATCTGCACCACAAACAGGGCCAATAAAAATATGGCAGCCAAACCGATATAAGGCTTTAGTATATGTACAAAACTTGTCCGCCGGGGCTTTTTCTCCTCTTTAACCCGTTCCATCACCTGATCCGTCAAATGATCGAAGTATCCATCCGGAACCGAGAAAGGATTTTTCTTTTTATATTTATCGTCAAAGTTTTCCATTGCTCCAAATTTTAAGGTTGAACCATCAGAAACAGTTATCGGCTATTCGCATACTTTCTTCTATTTTTTTCACGGCATTGTGATACGTCGCTTTCAATGTTCCTACCGCAACATCCAATACCTCTGCAATATCTTCATACGTCATATCGTCAAAATACTTCATATTGAATATCAAGCGTTGGCGATCCGTCAATTTTAAAATAGCCCGTTGTAATTCTGCCTGAATTTCGTCTCCGCAAAACCAAGGGTCACTCTCAAGCGTATTCTCCAATACATCCGTAATTTCAGACGAATTTCCAAATACTTTCCGCCGCTTTTCATTCAGAAAATTAATCGCTTCATTCGTCGCAATCCGGTACATCCAGGTATACAATTTCGCTTCATACCTAAATTCTTTCAATCCCTGCCATACTTTTACAAAAACATTCTGTAGAATATCGTTGCAATCTTCATGACTGAGCACAATTTTCCGGATATGCCAATAAAGCTTTTCCTTATACTCATCTACAAGCAAGCGAAAGGCTTCTTCCTTTTTATTCTTAAGATGAAAAAGTTCTATAATCTCCTTGTCCTCCATGCCGGAAATTTTATTCTATTCTCTTTATATTGACAAATATCTGATCGAAAGGTTTACTTTCCACATTATTTTTTATCTCCACCCTTGTTGCAAATCCGAAAAACGACGCATTTTCCTGATAAAATAAGCATACACAATACTTTTTTTATAGATACACTTATCTTTCCGGTTTCCCGTTCCTTCAGTATATTCTTTTTTCAATTTACGAAAAGCCCGGTAAGCCTCCCACACAGAACGGGCATTGGCCCATTGTCCTTTTAACAAAAAAAGTGCAAACGCCGCCGAATCCAGTAAACGGCGCCACCATATTACCCGCCGCCAATTCGCAGCATCCAGATTTTTATACATCATCAGTAAATTGTTACGATAATTCAGAAACAATTTACGCGGGTGATTCATCGGTAAAGACCCCCCTCCCAAATGATAAACCACAGATTCAGGTTCAACTTTCAAAGTATACCCCCTATTACGCAAACGCCAGCAAAGGTCGATTTCTTCCATGTGGGCAAAAAAACGCTCATCCAAGCCACCACAGGTTAAATAGACGTCCCGGCGGATACAAAGAGCCGCCCCGGT
>ENA-OWPM01001519-OWPM01001519.1-human-gut-metagenome-genome-assembly--contig:-NODE-1519-length-18256-cov-6.064996_pt1 | contig 18256 bp, 23 predicted proteins | sample MGYA00248267_ERZ651852 | MGnify/ENA primary metagenome ERZ651852 (study PRJEB26924, sample SAMEA4378228) | human gut metagenome | biome: human gut; feature: human-associated habitat; material: faeces...
TTGTAGCATTCCGCTGGAGAGCGGTCTATAAATACTACTCTTTTATAATACGAGGTATTTTGGATGGATCTGAAGGGAAAATGCGTCCTTCTGGGCGTCAGCGGCGGCATTGCCGCCTATAAAATGGCCAACGTGGCCAGCGCACTGCGCAAGCTGGGGGCCGACGTGGAGGTCATCATGACCAAAAACGCCACCCAGTTCATCACCCCTATCACGTTCGAGACCCTGACAGGCCACAAGTGCATGGTGGACACCTTCGACCGGGATTTCAAGTTCGAAGTCACCCATATCTCGCTGGCAAAGAAGGCCGACGTCATCCTCGTGGCCCCGGCCACCGCCAACGTCATTGCCAAGATGGCCCACGGCATCGCCGACGATATGCTCACCACCGTCGTTCTCGCGGCCAAGTGTCCCAAGCTCGTCTCCCCTGCCATGAACACCGGGATGCTGGAGAACCCCATCACCCAGGACAACATCGCCACACTGGAAAAGTACGGCTTCACGGTCATCCCCTCCGAGAGCGGCGTGCTGGCCTGCAAGGACGTGGGCAGCGGACGCCTGCCGAAAGAGGATGTCCTGCTGGACTACATCTTCCGCGCCATCGCAAAGCCGAAGGACCTCGCCGGTCTGCGCATTGCCGTCACGGCCGGCCCCACTCAGGAGCCGCTGGACCCTGTGCGCTACCTGACCAACCACTCCACCGGCAAGATGGGCTATGCCGTGGCCCGTGCCGCCGCAATGCGGGGTGCCGACGTCACCCTCATCCACGGCCCGACGGCCCTGCAGCCGGTGCGGTTCACCGAGGATGTCCCCATCACGACAGCCCAGCAGATGTACGAGGCCGTGACCAGCCGCTTCGACGAGATGGACGTTCTGGTCATGGCCGCTGCCGTGGCCGATTACCGCCCCGCCGCCGTGGCCGACGACAAGATCAAGAAGAAGGACGGCGACCTCTCCATCGCCGTGGAGCGGACGCCCGACATCCTCGGCACCATCGGCCCCAAGAAGAAGGGGCAGTTCCTCTGCGGCTTCTCGATGGAGACGCGGGACATGCTGGCCAACTCCTCGGCCAAGCTCGAGAAAAAGAACCTCGACATGGTGGTGGCCAACAATCTGAAGGTGGCCGGTGCCGGGTTTGGCGTGGATACCAATGTTGTCACCTTCATCACGCCGGACGGCGCCCGTGAGCTGCCCCTGATGAGCAAGGATGATGTGGCGGACGCCATTCTGGATGAGATCCTGAAACGCAGAAAATAATCCTCAAGACGCAAAAAGTGCTCTGCCGGCCGGCAGAGCACTTTTTCCGTTATACAGAGATTTACTTGGTGCCGTAGATACGGTCGCCTGCGTCGCCCAGGCCGGGGACGATGTAGCCGTTCTCGTTCAGGTGATCGTCCTGTGCGCCGAGGTAGATGTCCACATCGGGATGTGCCTCGTGCAGGGCCTTGATGCCTTCCGGAGCAGCGATGAGGCCGATGAACTTGATGCGCTTTGCGCCGTGCTTCTTGATCTGGGTGATGGCGTCGATGGCGCTGCCGCCGGTAGCCAGCATCGGGTCAAGCACCAGAACGTCGCGCTCGGCGATGTCCTGCGGCAGCTTGCAGAAGTACTCCACGGGCTGCAGGGTGGTCTCGTCGCGGTACAGGCCGATGAAGCCGACCTTAGCGGCGGGCAGCAGGGTCAGCATACCATCCAGCATACCCATGCCGGCGCGGAGGATCGGCACCAGAGCCAGCTTGCGGCCTGCCAGCACCTTGGTCTTTGCCATGGTGATGGGAGTCTCGATCTCCACCTCTTCCAGAGGCAGGTCACGGGTAGCCTCATAGCACAGCAGAGTGGCGATCTCGCCCACGAGGTCACGGAACTCCTTGGTGCCGGTCTGCTTGTTGCGCAGAATGCTCAGTTTGTGCTGCAGCAGCGGATGCTCAACGATCATAGGGGTCATAATACACGCTCCTTATATTGTGAATAGATATTGGAATCCTAAGGTTTACCGATTCTCGATTGCCATCAGCTTTGCGATGCGCTTCTCGTGGCGGCCGCCCTCGAACTCGGTGTTGAGGAAGAGGTCCACCAGCTGGCAGGCGAGGCCGGGGCCGACGACACGGCCGCCCATGCACAGGGCGTTGGCGTCGTTGTGGCGGCGGGTATACTCGCAGCTGAAGCTGTCAGAGCAGCAGCAGGCGCGGATGCCCTTGACCTTGTTTGCGGCCATGCTGATGCCCACACCGGTGCCGCAGAACAGCAGCGCCTTGCTGCACTGGCCGCTCACCACGGCGTCGCAGGCAGGCAGAGCCATGTCAGGGTAGTCCACGCTGGCGGTGCTGTGGGTGCCGAAGTCGATGTACTCCAGCCCCAGTTCGTCCAGATGGGCCTTGACGGCCTCTTTCAGTTCAAATCCGCCGTGGTCGGCGGCAAGTGCGATGGGTTTCGTCATTGGTGTTGATCCTTTCCCTTTGCAGTATCTTCCGGTATTTCGGTACGGGCAGCTTCTGCGGCCAGACGCTCGGCCCGCTCCCGCTCGGCCTGGCTCAGCCGGTGATAATCCGGCAGCAGAGCCTCGGGCAGGACGGCTTCGCCCCGCTGAGCCATCTGCTCTGCCACATAGGCCACCGCAGCGGCACGGCCATTGCGGAGAGCCGGCGGGACACAGAGCACGCCCGGGACATTGCCATATTTATTATAGCACAGAGCCGCGCCATCACCAACAAAAAACAGAGGCTTTTTGCAATTTTCTACAAACTCGGCCAGGTCAGCCACGGCGCGGGCATCGTCGTCCATCAGACGCTCGTGGGTCTCAAGGTCGAACGCCGCGCTGTACACCTGCGCACGGCGGGCATCCAGCGCACAGAGCACGGTGCCGCAGCCGGTGTGGGCCGCCGCCAGCGCTTCCAGCGTGGACACCGGGGCGCAGAGCGTCTCCCGGGGGAAGGCCAGACCCTTCACCGCCGCCAGCCCGATGCGCAGGCCGGTAAAGCTGCCGGGGCCGGCATTGACGCCGTAGAGGTCGATGTCCTTGCAGCCCATACCGCAGAGCTTGAGACAGTTGTCGATGAGGGGCATCAGGGTCTCGCTGTGGGTCATGCCCGCGTCGAGATAGCACTCGTAGAGCAGGCGGTCATCCTGCAGAAGGGCCACGCCCACGGTCTTGCCCGCCGTATCCACGGCTAAGATGTTCATACGTCCACCCCCTCGATGGTGATGCGGCGGGTGGTGTCGTCCACCCGCTCGATGTGGATGTGGATGGGGTCTTCCAGCGCCAGCAGGTCGGCGAAGTTCTCGCTCCACTCTGCCGCCACCACAGCGCCCTCATCCAGATAGTCGTAGAACCCTGCCGCGCACAAATCGTTCTCCGTGGAGATACGGTATAGGTCAAAGTGCGCGAAAGGCCGCGGCCCGCGGTAATAGTTCACGATGGCGAAGGTCGGGCTGCTGACCGGGTCGGTGCAGCCGAGACCTCTGGCAATGCCCTCGCAGAAGGCCGTCTTGCCCGCACCAAGCCCGCCGGTAAAGGCGATGAGCGCCCCGGGCGCAAGATGCTGCGCCACCTGCGCCCCCAGCGCCACCGTCTCCTCGCGGAAGTGGGTGATAAATTCAGACATGGGTATCCTACCTCATATGCGTTTCTATAAAAAAGGGACGGCAGAGTCCTGCCGTCCTGTTCTGCCGTCCCTTAGTATAAACTATTTCTGTCAAAAGTGCAACGCTCAGGCCGCGCTTTCGAGCACATCGGCCAGCATATCTTCCGCGGCCTCCGCGCGTTCCTCGAGCGAGAAGTTTTCCGGCACATTCAGCCGGGCGCTCTCGTCTCCGTAGAGCACCAAATACGCTGCTGCTGCGTGGGGGCGGCGTCCGCCCTGCTCCGTATACCAGATGATGTCGTTCTCGCCGTAGGTATCCTTCGCGTGGGCCAGCGCCCTGCCGATGGTCTGTCCCATCGCAAGATGGTTGACGGTATCCCAGAGCATGCTGCGGGAGTAGACCGTGTAGACGTTGTTCACATAGCCCAGCACAGTCCGCGCGCCGCCCGCCAGCAGCGCTTCGGCCATCGACTCATCCACGCTGTTCGTGACGCCCAGGAACTCACAGGTCTCGGAGTAGATGATGGTATTGCTGAGCTGGCCCGAGCGGTACGCATTGCGGAAGAAATCCGCCGTGACGCAGTAAAGGCCGTTGAGCTTGATGATGCGGTGAGCCAGCAGGTCAAAGCCGTAGATGATGTCTTTGTACAGCGTGGACGCTTCTGTCAGCAGGATGATGGGCTCGGTCCGGGTGTGCTTCCGGAACGTACCGTAGCTGTAAGTATAGTAGGCACCGTGGGCGCTCAGGATGCACAGATCGTATTTGTTCATCCGGCGCAGGTCCGACAGGGTCACCCGGGTGTTCATCGTCGTGCGCAGGCCCATGCCTTCCCAGAAGCCCTGCATATAGGAATAATACGGAAAGCGGGAGCTGTTCACCGTATTATCGAAGGCATAATAAATAGCGGCACGGCCGATCGTCTCAGGCAGAGCGTTCTCCCGGTACTGCCGGGCCTCCGCGGCCTGCCGGACATCGTCGGTCAGGGGCATCTCGGTGCGGGGAGTGCGTTGAGCAATGTCCCTCGGGGCGCGCAGGCCGTTGTCTCCGGCGTCAAAGGTCATCTCGTCCAGCTCGTCGGGCAGAGTGAGCAGGATGCCGCCCAGCACGCCGCAGCGGTAGGTAAAGCTGACCATCCCGTTCTCCTCGTCGGTGCGGATGGAATCCCGGCGCACCAGCCCCTTCCGGGTCAGCTCATCCAGCTCCGCAAGGGCCGCGGTGAGCCGTTCTTCCCGGGACATCTGCTCGTATTCGTCGCTGCCGGTCAGGGCCGTCACAGCGGCGTCTGCCTGCTGCATCTCGGCGGCATCGTCCGTGGTGAGGGTGGGCTTTGCCGTATCCTGCACCACGCCCGCTCCGTCTGCCGCCCATGCGGCGGGAGCCAGCACGGCCGTCAGCACCAGTGCCAGTGCGCAGACCGCGCACAAAATTCGATGGCGTTGTTCCTTCATGTAAAAACTGTTCCTCCAAGAACGCCGGGGACCGGCCATTTACCGCCCCGGTACGTTTCATTTTAGAGGGCATATCGGCCTTTGTCAAGCGTTCTGCGCCGATTTTGCAAAGCTGTCACAACCGTCCATCTTGCGCGCCTCTCTCCCCTGCTGTATAATAAGGTATATTGGGGATCATGCCCGGCCGTGAGGCGGGGTTTTCAAGATACAGAAAGGTGGTGCTTTTTTGGAAAGCATTCAGCGATATTGGAAACGGACAGACAAGATGTACCTGCTGCTCTGCCTGTTCAGCAGCGCGATGGCGGTGCTGGCGCTGTCGTCGTGGGCGGCGAAGCAGGGCAGCGGCTTTGCCGTGGATGAGCTCACCGGCCAGATCACCGGCATCGGCGACTACCGCCGGGCCGTGGTGCAGGCGGGTGCAGCGGCCATCGGCATCCTGGTGGCCATCCTTCTGTCCAACATCGACTACCGCAGCCTCGTCAATGTCTGGCCCGTCCATGTGGTGCTCACATGGGGCCTCGTGCTGCCCACGCTGGTCATCCGCAACGTGACCCTCGGCCCGCTGACCATCGGCTACAACGCGGGCGACACCGACAACTATTCTTGGTACAAGCTGGGCGGCTTCACCTTCCAGCCTACCGAGCTGGCAAAGATAAGCTTCATCCTCACCTTCGCCATGCATCTGAACAATGTCCGCAGCCGCCTCAACGAGCCGAAAGAGCTGGGCAAGCTGCTGCTCCAGGGGGAAGATGCGCCAAAGGATGTGAAAGCCGCCATCCGCTGGCTCACCGCCGCAGCGGAACAGGGCAATCAATACGCCCAGTATGCCCTCGGCAAGCTCTATCTGCTTGGGAAGGAGGTCCCAAAAGATAGATCCAGTGCGATCAAGTGGTTCCAGCTGGCAGCGGATCAGGGCAATGAATATGCTCAATATTTCCTGAAACACATGGATGACCGCTTGGGCCAGCCTCCTGTGGCGGCCGTCATTTCGCTGTTCCACCATCTGGCCAACATTTTCCAGGAGCAAAACCAACCACCGCCCTCCGGTGGCGTTCGGGTCGCGGTGGATCGGAAGCTCCTACGAAAAATCAAGGCGAAGAAGATCGCTCAGGGCCACAAGGCGGATGACCATGAGCCGGAAATGCAGCTATAAGGGAGGTAATCTTTTGAAACAGAAAGTGCAGTTTAAACAGCAGATTTTATTGGCGCAGCCAAAAGGCATTCAAGGGCTGAAAAGGCAAAAGCCAATCCCGTGCAGACCTGTTCTGTTCCACCGGAAACTCAAGGGAAGGAATCAGTGAGAGGCATATGAGGTATGAACCTGCGGACTCCCATTAATAGCCTCTGGAGCTTCAACAAGAAGTTCTGAAATCTTTTTCTCTTTTTCAGTTACCCTTTCAGGCACCTTTCCAGTCACACTATCGCTGTGGTCTATGGGCGTTGGGATCAAGTCCAAGAGCTCCGAAAGATGCCAACCAACCGAATGAATTAACACAGATTTGAGAGGCCGCATACTGCGGTCTCTTTTTTGATAAGGAGGGATGTAGCGTGCCATATATCCACTTCACAGAGGACCAAAAACTCCGTGCCAACTCCGTTGACCTGGTGGAGTTCCTGCGCCGGCAGGGAGAGAAACTCATCTCCTCCGGCCAGGACAAACGCCTCACCTCAGATCACAGTATTACTGTGCATGGGAATGAGTGGTATGATCATGCTGCAGAAAGGGGTGGCCATGCAATCTCCTTTGTCCAAAATTTCTACGGCCTGACTTACCCTGAAGCAGTGACCCGTCTGCTCAATGGTGAACAGGGGGAGGTGTATATACCGGCGGAGAAAAAAGAAAAAGAGCCGCCAAAGGAATTTGCCCTGCCTCCCTCAAACCAGGCCATGCGGCGGGTATATGCTTATCTGCTCCAGCAGAGGCACATCAGCCGGGAGGTACTAAGCGCTTTCGCACAGAAGGGACTGATCTATGAGAGCCGGGAATTGTCCATAGATCAGACAAAGGTGTATCACAACGCCGTGTTCGTCGGATTCGATGAACGCGGCGTTGCCCGTCATGCCCACAAGCGGGGGCTCTATACCCAAGGCAAAAGCTACCGGGGCAACATAGAGGGCAGTGATCCCCGGTGCAGTTTCCACTGGGTCGGTACCAGCGACCGTCTCTATGTATTCGAGGCCCCCATCGATCTGCTTGCCTTTCTCACCCTGTACCCGGACGGCTGGCAGCAGCACAGCTATGTGGCTCTCTGTGGTACGGCGGAACATGCCATGCTGTGGATGCTGGAGAAAAATCCAAATCTGCGGAAAACCATCCTCTGCCTGGACCACGACGCTGCCGGAATTGAGGCCGTCGGCCGGCTCTCGGATGTTCTGCGGGAGCATGGCTATTCTCAAATTGCCCCGCTGCAATCCGAATACAAAGACTGGGACGAGGATCTGAAAGCGCGGCATGGACTGGAGGCACAGCCCGCCGAGGAGCATCCGCAGTTTGTGGCGGCAGACCTCGTCTGCCAGCGAATCGGGACCAGGTGCAAGGAAGTTCAGCCGGACCGGGCGGCTTATCAAATCCCCGGCCTGCTCCTGCAGTACCGGAACGACCTTCATTGGGGACGCTTTGACCAGGCGATGGAGCACATGGAAACCATGGCGGCGCTGTCCCTCTCGGTGGTGCTGCGGGAGTGCAAACAGATGGGTACCGCGCTGACCGTTGAGCAGGGAGTCCGGTTTTTAGAAAGCCACATCCTGCCTCACCAGAACCGGAGTATCCTCAAGAACCGGGCGGATGAGATCGCCATGCAATTCCAAAGCGTATTGGCCAAGAACAATCGCCAGGGTATCCGTACCCAGGCAGAGAAAAAAGAGGTGGCCAGCGCATGGCTGGAGCTGGCCATCTCCTGTGCCAAGGTGCCGGTCAAGTACGAGGCCGACGAGATCAAACGGCGGCAGAAAGAGGAAAAGACCCAGAGGGAAACTGAGCCAGTGATGGCCTAAGCCTGAAACAGCAAAGCGGAGGAATGGCTCAGTCCCACTCCTCCGCATCTTCCTGGCTGCTTGTTTGTCTGCTGAGATATTCTGCCCGCTCCTGCTTATTGGCTGGCCGGGTTGCCTGCTTTCCACAGTCCGGGCATTGCTCCGGCAGTTCCGGCGCCTCAAACAGATAGTAGCAATGGTCACATGCGCAAATCAAAGCAATCACCTCATACCAATTTATTATAGCAGACAAAGCGAAAACTGAACATCCCCTTCTGATATTAAGGCGTAGATATCAAAAGGAGGATCATGTGCCAACGCAAGTTATAACACTTATCGTGGTAGGCGCCATCATGTTTCTCGTGATCGGCGGCCTCGCGTTTCTCTCCCATTACTATACCCTTGACGGAATCAAATCCAAGACTGTGGGCGACGGCCAGCACGGAACCGCACGCTGGGCTACCAAACAGGAGATTCGGCAGACCTATGCCCATGTCCCTTTTGAACCAGAGCTGTGGCGCAAGGGAGAGCATCTGCCGGAAAAGCAGGGCCTTGTCCTTGGCTGCGAAGGGCCCAAAGACCATGTTACAGCTCTGGTGGACACCGATGACATCCACGCCATGGTCACCGCCGCCAGCGGCGCCGGAAAGACCGCGTTCTTTTTGTACCCCAACATCGAATATGCCCTCGCCAGCGGGATGTCCTTCCTCTGCACGGATACCAAGGGCGACCTGTTCCGCAATTATGCCGGTATTGCCAAGGACTGCTACGGATACCAAATCGCCGTGTTGGATCTGCGTAATCCCACCCGCTCGGACGGCAACAACCTGCTTCATCTGATCAACAAGTACATGGATATCTATAAAGCCGACCCCAAAAACCTGGCGGCAAAGGCCAAGGCAGAGAAATACTCCAAGATCCTCGCCAAGACCCTCATCAACACCAGCGGCGGCGACAGCGCCCAGTATGGGCAGAATGCTTTTTTCTACGATTCCGCCGAGGGCCTTCTGACTGCCATGTTCCTGCTGGTGGCCGAGTACCTGCCCACCGAGGACGCGGACGGCAATCCCATTGAAAAGCGCCACATCGTGTCGGTGTTCAAGTTGGTGCAGGAACTGCTGGCCCCCAGCCGGGTGAAGGGAAAGAATCAGTTCCAGCTCCTGCTGGAAAAGCTCCCGCCTAATCATAAGGCCCGCTGGTTTGCCGGGTCCGCCCTCAACACGGCGGAGCAGGCCATGGCCTCCGTGATCTCAACGGTACTGTCCCGCCTAAACGCCTTCCTCGACTCGGAGATGGAGCAGATCCTCTGCTTTGACACCGCCATTGACGCGGAGAAGTTTTGCAATGAGAAATCCGCCATCTTTATCGTACTGCCCGAGGAGGACCAGACCAAGTATTTTATGGTCAGCCTGATCCTCCAAAACCTGTATCGGGAGATCCTCACTGTGGCCGACGAGAACGGCGGCCGGCTCAAGAACCGGGTGGTCTTCTTCGCGGACGAGTTGGGCACCTGCCCGCCCATTCAGTCGCTGGAACTGATGTTTTCCGCCTCCCGGTCCAGAGGACTCATGCTGGTGCCTATCGTCCAGAGCATTACGGGACAGCTGCAGAAAAACTATGGAAAAGAGGGCTCTGAGATCATCGTGGACAACTGCCAGGTCAACCTTTACGGCGGCTTCGCCCCGGCCAGTCAGACCGCGGTGGAACTGTCCAAATCTTTGGGCAGCCGGACGGTAATGAGCGGCAGTATCTCCCGCGGAAAAAACGATCCCAGCCAGTCCCTCCAGATGATGGAGCGTCCCCTCATGACCCCGGATGAACTTAAGTCCATGCCCAAGGGCAGCTTTATTGTGGCCAAGACCGGCGTCCACCCAATGAAGGTCAAACTGCGGCTGTTCCTTGACTGGGGCATCCGGTTCGGCATGCCCTATGAAGTACCGGAGAAGGCCCAGCGGTTCGTTGCCTATGCTGACAAACAGGAGTTGGAGGAGTCCATCATCCGCCGCCACTATGGGACGATTGTAATGGATAGTGAGCAGCCGCAGGGAGGCGGCACATCCGCTGGCGGTATGGCTCAGGGAATTCAGGCCGCACCGGATTCCCGCAAAACGGTATTTCGGCCTTGACGGAGGGAAACAGAATGAACAGCTTTAGAAATATCTACAATTCCAATCTAAGCCACAGAGCCAAGAGCGTCTATATGTACCTCAAGGATCGGGCAGACAGCGAGGGACGCTGCTGGCCGGCCATCAGAACCATTGCTCTGGAGTTGGGACTTTCCCGCTCTACGGTCAAGCGGGCGCTGGATGACCTCTGTAAAACCGGTCTGCTGCAAAAGTACCCACGCTGGCGGGAAAACGGGAGTCTTACTTCCAATCTGTATCATGTGGTATGACGGAGGTGTCCAATGCTGGTTGAGATCGATCTGCTGGATTATTTGGCTTATCAAATGGGATGCGGAGTTCTTTCCGATCTTCGGCTGTCTCAGCAAAGTGAACGGCTGCACAGGCTCACTGCCGCGATCCCTTTAGGTGCATGCAGCGAACGGGAATGGCTGGATGCGGCACAGTATTTGACAGGCCATGACTGCGCATCAGCACTGGAAGCAAGGAACCGTCTGGTGAGATAGCCTGTAAAAAGCAAACCCTCCCGCCAAGGGGAGGGTCTACATATCATGTGAACCGAGTCTCGGTTCACAATGAACCAACCAGAAGTGCCCACTCTAAGGATTTTATTTAAGACAGAAAATAACAAACAACATCTGGCCTTAAAGATTATACCGCCTTGCGTTGTGTCCGGCTTTTGAAATTTAATCGTCTTTCTGTGCAGCTGTAATGCTGACAGCAAAACCGTTGACCTCCACGCCATCTTCAGCAGGGATCAGGAGGTACTTGCGCCCGTTGATAATTTGAGTTTCCACCAGATAACTATACTCTGGATCAGCAGAAATGGTGATCTCAGGTGTCTTGATCTCAAAACGGCTGCTGTCGATCAGGTTTGCCGGATTCAGGACAACCCCCGAACCAAACTGCTCGCCGCATTTTTCCTGGAATGCTGCCACCTGCTCATCCGCAATCCCGCAGCTTTGAAGGATTTGCCCTATTTCTGAGGCACTCATCTCCAGAGGTTCCGAACTCCTGCTTTCCCTGTGCTCCTTGATTTTCTCACGCAGCTGTTCATGAACAGTCTGCATCACTTCCAGACTGCAGTCAAACGCATCGCTCAGAGCTGACTGGAATGCTTCCTTCTGCTCAACAGCAGACATCGGCGCTTCCACATGGAAGATCGCGTCAATGAACTCCTGGTGAATTTCATTGGCCTTCCTGCTGTAAAAGAGAGCGTTATAGATATTTGCTGCCCGGTCATCGAATGCCGGGAACAGAAAACCCAGCTCGGGAGAAGCGACTGTTTGCCCGGCAGCGCAGTGGAATTCATTGTCACCGGGGAAGTATCCCAGTTCCACCTTGCCCTCCTTGATGGGGCACACCACACAGACGATGTAGGTGAACACCTCATCCGAGGCATCCGCTTGCAGGGAATCATCCTTGCCCCGATGGGGGACATCGTAGCTGTCACAGGCCAGGAGCAGCAGGTAACTGCTGTCCCCCATGTCCAGACTGTCAATTACCTTGTGGTAAAAGGTCTGGCGGGCCTCGTTGTCCTTAAGCTGGGAATCCCACAGTGTGGTGAGCAGGCGGTGTTCCTCACTGTCTGCTACCTGCTGAGTGGAGAATACGATATCAATGAGGTTTTTCCCCAGGGAGCCGGACAGTCCCTTCTTCAAAAGGCTCAAATACTTCTCGGACTCCTCCTGCGGCATCATGCCCAGGGATTCGTCCAGATCGGAAACGATCTCTTTACTGCTGTTGACATAGCATCCATAAACACGGCTGATGGCGCTTTTTTCCGGGCGAAAACGGCGCCGCAGCTCATTGATTTCTTTTTGGTTCATTTTTTCCTACCTCGCTTTGTAATTGGAACGGTTGGTAACAGACGATGAATTCCATTTTAGTGGAAAGAGCTTGAAATTTCAATAGCCGGAAGTTCTTTCCCCCAAGAGCGCAAAAAAGAAACCGCCCATGTCAGAAACTATCAGAAACTGACTGAGCGGCATATTTTTCATGTCAAACGCCAGTAGGAGCGGTTATTTTCTGATCCAGTCCAGAAAAACAACTACTTTCTCCAAGTCTTCATCCGGCAGGGCAAGCAGCTTCTTACCTATGATCCCACGCAGGGAATCCGGATCGTCCATAGGAGCAAAGAAAAGAGTTGGCGTCAAATCAAAGTATTCCATGATGTTGAACAGTTCTCGGAGAGAGGGCATAGAAATTCCATTGGTGATGCTTCTGATGTAGGAGCCGCTCTTTCCAAGCTCCAGGCTCATCCGATGCTCAGAAACGCCTTTCTGTTCCCGCAGCTCTGTGATGCGGTTCCGCACAAACGCTTCATAGCGGCGGTTATCGTCCATGATCCTCTCCCTCCAATCTCTACTTATTATTTTAATATAAGGGAGCGTCGCGGGTTCGCACTTAAATCATCAACTTTTGCTTCACACAACGAATAATTGGTGATATAATTATTAAAATAGGCGTTGGCTTTATAGTTCTATTATGAATCACAATCAATAAAATATGACTGCGACTGTGTATGAGGGCTGTCAGATGGGAAGCTGCTTCTTTATAGGGCATAGGGAGACACCAGATCGGGTGTACCCAACCCTGCTTGAAACCATAGAGCGCCATATCACGGAATATGGCGTATCTGAATTTGTGGTGGGGCAGTATGGCAACTTCGACCGTCTGGTGATCCGGGCACTGTCGCAGGCCAAGCGAGCGCACCCGGATATTACGCTGATGCTGATGACCCCATATTACCCAGTCAACAGAAATGTGGATCTGCCAGAGGCGTTCGACGCTCTGTTCTATCCGCCGGATCTGGAAACGGTCCCCAAACGGCTTGCCATCGTCCGCGCAAACCGGTATATGGTGGAGCGCAGCGATTTTCTCATCGCCTATGTGCGGCATCCGGCCAGCAATGCCAGAGAACTGCTGGAGTATGCCGGGACAGGAAAGAGAAAGGGAAAAATCCACATCACAAATTTGGCTGAGGAGCAAATCTCTCTTCCACAGAAAACAGATGATGTGATATAATAAAATAGTAAAATATACCTATTTAGAAATTTGTAACCCGAGGTCTTGCTATGGAAGAAAAACTGGGACAGTCCACGGCTGTTCTGTTCAAATATGAAAAATTGATTTTGGCTGAAGAAGAAACCACATCCGCTGGTGGATGTGGCGTCTCCCTTGCGGCCTTTTCGCGCCCTGCGTCAGCCTGTCTTTATGACAGTGCGGCGTGGGGCTTTTTTCTATCGCTGGAAAGGAGTCAAAGAATATGAGTCTGAAATATACCTGCCCCGGCTGTGGGACACCCTTGGGCTATGAGGGATTGTGCTGGAAATGCAAATCTGAACAGGAGCGGAAGGCTGCTCTTGCCTGGACGCCGGAACAGATTGCCGAGAAGCAGAGAAACCTGATTCAGAACATCCAGAGGCTGGCTGATATGGAGGACCCGGAGTTCGCCGACTTCTGGCAGCTGCTTGGCTACCATGATGCCATCACCCCGGAGATTCAGCGAGTGGCACTGGCCGCAGAGGTGTTCTGGCCCTGTGAGATCTATTATCATGCTCCCGCCGATGTGCGGGATGGTCTGATCCATGCGCTGTTGTCCGCAGAATATTCCAGCGCGGCCTCCAACCTGATGAGTTGCCTTGCTATGCAAGGAGATGACAAGGCAATGGAGACTCTGCTGGAGCTGGAGCGAAATCCCCGGCCCTGGCGCAAGGGCCTCTATGTAGACCCATCCAGCTATGCGCAGATCGGAGGCTGGACCTTCGACAAGGAGGGCCAGAGAATCCGACTGGGCTTCGATACCTGCTATCCTATGGTCAAGGGAACCACTGGCGAGAAATCTCCCGTCCGCATTGGCCGGGCACGGGAGGACACCTGTCCCCACTGCGGCGGGCGGATGGTGGATATTTTGGTGCTGGATGGCCGGGATGAGCGGCTCCGGTTCCTGGGGCTGGATGGTATCCTGACTGCCACCTGCTGCCCCAGCTGCGTGGGATTCCTCAAAGGCCCCGCCTTCAACCGGTTCGCTCTGGATGGCGGCGTGGAGGTCTTTCCCTCCGAACTCTTTGACGGCACGGAGAAGACGGATTGCTATGTCAGTCCCGAGGAGTACAAGGCCCTCACGGAAAATCCCTTTGTGCTGGGCGAAGCGCCCGTGCCCCTGTTTTACGGTGCGGCCTGCCAGGATGTGAACACGGTGGGTGGCTTTGCCAACTGGGTACAGGACGCGGAATATACGACCTGCCCCCACTGCGGCAAGCCCATGAAGTATCTGGCCCAGATTCAGTGGGATACGGTGTTTGACTGTGCGGAGGGCACGCTCTATGTGGAATTCTGCCCGGACTGCCATATCGTGTCCATGCAGCACCAGCAGACCTGAAAAAGTCGCACAGTATGAAAAGAGAAATACCAGCAGGTATTTGCGTAAGGAGGCGTCCACTATGTGCGAGCACTGCCGAAACATTCAAACATGGAGAAAATTTGACGCCCCAAAGGACTATCTGGCCTGTATTGCTTACATTCAGCAGTTGGTGTCGGAGGGGGAATTTGAACTGATGCAAGAGGAATCCACCTGCCTACTGGAGAAGGTAAAGACAGAGGATGGCTGGGCGGATGAAATCATGGCTCACATGATTAGGTGCAAGCACTGCGGCCAGATCTTCACCTGTGTGGTCAACACTTGGCGAGGCAGTGGACACTTCAAAAAAGGCAAAGCATGACACAGAAAAGGCGGTGAAATGATGAATCAGGCAGAAGAAGCAAAGCTGCTGGAGCAGCTTGAGCAATGGAATAAGAAGGACGAGTATTCCCGGTGTATCCGGGCCATTGAAGCCATCCCGGAACAGGAGCGGGGCTATCTGCTGACCGTCAAGCTGAGTCGGGCTTACAGCAATCTGGCGGTGCTGGGAGATCATGGAGAGCACGGAACCGACAGTGAAGTGGACGGAAATCTCATCCAGTACGCCATCCGACTGCTGGAGTCCGTTCGCACCCAGGGAGAGAACGATCCCTACTGGAACTCCCGGATGGGCTATTCCTGCCTGATGGCGTACCGCTCCGCAGCCACCGCCTATGAATACGCAAAATGCTGGCTGGCCCTGGCCCCGGATGACCCAGCCGCCCAAAAGCTGGTTCGGGACTGCGAGGAATATCTGGAGGAGGAAAAAGCTCTGGAGCTGGATTTAAAAGAGCGGGAGGAAATCATCCGAAAGGAAACTCCCGATGATGTAAAAAAGGGGGGGTATCTGTAAATGAACAGCGAACAGATCACAGCATTTTTACAAGAGCATTGGTACATTGCCTCGGTGCTCATCGGGGTCGTGATTTTAATTGGGGCGATCCGCAACTGGAACTGGCTCTGCGACCCCACTGGTACGCGGGATGCCCATCGACACAGCAGAGGATACCGGCGTGTGGTTTTCTTTCTGTTGGGTGTCCTCCTGATTGTGGTGAGTATCTGGGGATTTGTGCTGAAATTGAAATAGGAGGAGCAATCCCATGACCCAAGAAGAACAGATCCGACTCTATCGGCTGATGGAAAAACTCAACTGGTTTTTCCACCAAGAGATGCACTACCTGAATAGAGATATTGCGGAAAAGACCGCACGGGAGTGTTACCCGGAGATTCGGGATTTTACATACGATATTTTGTGGAATGACCTGCCCAAAGAGGTGCAGGAGCAGCTCATGGACGAGGAGGAATCCTTATGAGTACGCTGATTTGCTCTTTTGATGGTCTGCACGACAACAGAGTCCTGTGCTACTGCGCTGACTTTGAAGCCCATACCCTGCACATGGATACCCAGACCGAGTCCGGAGAGAAAATATCCGTTCACTTCACCGGCCTGCTGGCCCACTGGTTTGAGAATGTGATCCAGGACAACATCCTCTTTGGCATGGACGAGATCACCGTGGACGGTTTTTTTGAACAGTATAAAGACCTGCTGGACGGTACCATCCCTTACGGCTTTCCCGCCTGTTGCGGCATCGAGGAGCTGCGGGAGCGCATGGACTGGGAGCACATCCGGGTATTTGTCATTGACTCATCCCTTGGGCTGTGCGGATTTGTCCTGGCTCAGGAGGTGGAAATAGCATGACGCGGCAGGAGCAGAAGGCAGTCAAGGAATTAAGCGAGATGATTTCCAAAAACCTAAAAGTAGTTGCCAGAGAGCATGGCTTCAAAGTGGTTTCAGACTGCGCCTATAAGGTCCTGGGTGATTTTTTATATGAAGTGTTTCTATCAGCGCCCCCTGTCAGGTGTGGGACTGCCATAAGAGCAGTCGTTTCCGTAAAGCCATGCGCCATTGACAATGTCTTTTGGGATGTATATGAAATGGGTGAGGTGGCCCGGAAGAAACCGTTTAGTTTCCATATCACAGCGGCACATTCCCCTTCCGCTCATATCATCAAGGAAATGGAACTACCTGTCCCCGCGGTGGACGCAGCAACCTTGGTCATGAATGAGGTGTTTTGTCGATTTAACAAGTCCATTCAAGACCATCATAGCCGTTGCAGTACAGTCTCCGACTTCAAAACGGAGATTCTCCATGATACTGCGCCGACCGCACGATTGAATGTCGTACTGTGTGAAATTGCAGAAGGGAATTTCCGCCAGGCAGAGCTCCTTGCAGAAAAGGAACTGGAAAACGAACCTTATGGCCTATTTAATACAGTAACTGATAGCGGGATAAAGAGTATATACGATTATGTGAAAGAGTTTTGCCAGAAAAAGCAGTAAGTATATGCGGACGCTCCTTCGGTCGAGCCGGAGATCGCCGGGAAGCTGATCGCTATGGATTACGATAATCTGGCCGTCCAGGAAACCACCATTGTGGGATAGGAGAAAATGAATGATAACTTTGGAACAACTACCCCCCAAGGGGGTCAAGCGAGAACAGGCCATTTTGGAGCTGGGCAAGGAGGAAGCAAACGGCGAACTGCTTCTCCAGCTTGTGAATACAGAAAAGGGCAAGTGCAAAACGGCTGCTCAAAAGGCTTTGGCGCAGCTGGAGTATGCCCCTGCTGCCCCACTGTGGGCCAAGCTGGTCAAGGGCAAATGGATGGGCAGCCATATCATGTCGGATACCTGTTCCGACTGTGTATCGGAGCAGATCGCCCCGGTCATCTTAAAGACTCTCTCTCAGCTGCTGGACGAGGGGGACACAAAGCCACTGGAAATCGAACAACTGAACTTTTGTTTCCATTTGATGCTGGGGAAAGCCTCGCCCAAAATGCTGGAGGTCTACCGCTTTCTGGCGGAAAACATCCAGCGGATCGCCCAGCTGAAACGCGCACCTGCTTATTCTCGTGATGATTGTACCTCCTGGTGGATCACGGACGGGCTTCGCATTTGGGATGCCACACCCAAGGAAAAAGAGAAAATTCCCGCTGTGGTGCTGACCGCCTCCCTGATCCGCAACCCGGATGAGCGGTTGCAAGCATTGGCCGATGAACTGAATGAATGCTATGGCGGCAGCTGGATGATCCCAGTCTTTATGAAGGCAATCATCACCCAGCCCAAGGAGCAGGTGTATGAGACCTATTCGCCCCTTCTGGATACGCCGCAAAAAGGCTATTTGTTCCATGCGCTGGGAATGCTCCATTACCGCTGTTATCCGGAAGGCTGGATCTATGAACGCCTGGGCCCGGATGGAATGATCGCTCTGATTTTCTGGGGGGATTATAGCTATGGGACCTATGACACAAGGTTCATGTTTGAACGGTATGTGGAGCTGGATGAGCGGTGGCTCTTTGATCTGGCCAAGGACCCGGAGGGCCGCAAGCCTACGGTGACATGGCAGACCTACAACCGGGGCGGTGTGCTATATGGAAGCTACGACGAAATGTTCATCAGCCTGCTGCCCCGCAAGGCGGAAACCCCGGAACTGAAGCGCATTCTGCGGGACTACTTCCGTATTCGCAGCGAAAAAGTGAAAGTGGAAGAAAGTATTACTGTTTACAAAGATGCTGCTGAGCGGTTCGGGGATGAATGAGTACAAGACGAGAAAGCGGGTGCCTTATGTACCAAATTGCATATATTGGCCGCTGGGAGACCCTCCCGGAAACGGCTACCGCCATCTGTGACCATGATACTCCCAAGCTGGAAGCAATGCTCCAAGGCGGTCT
>ENA-OWPM01001520-OWPM01001520.1-human-gut-metagenome-genome-assembly--contig:-NODE-1520-length-18254-cov-5.087587_pt1 | contig 18254 bp, 22 predicted proteins | sample MGYA00248267_ERZ651852 | MGnify/ENA primary metagenome ERZ651852 (study PRJEB26924, sample SAMEA4378228) | human gut metagenome | biome: human gut; feature: human-associated habitat; material: faeces...
TAAGGCCTTTGAATAAGACAAAAGGCTGCCTCATCGCTAACTTTGCAACAGTGCCTACATTCAAATATGTATCCGCTCATGAGACAATAACCCTGGTAAATGCTTCAATAATATTGAAAAAGGAAGAGTATGAGTATTCAACATTTTCGTGTCGCCCTTATTCCCTTTTTTGCGGCATTTTGCCTTCCTGTTTTTGCTCACCCAGAAACGCTGGTGAAAGTAAAAGATGCTGAAGATCAGTTGGGTGCACGAGTGGGTTACATCGAACTGGATCTCAACAGCGGTAAGATCCTTGAGAGTTTTCGCCCCGAAGAACGTTTTCCAATGATGAGCACTTTTAAAGTTCTGCTATGTGGTGCGGTATTATCCCGTGTTGACGCCGGGCAAGAGCAACTCGGTCGCCGCATACACTATTCTCAGAATGACTTGGTTGAGTACTCACCAGTCACAGAAAAGCATCTTACGGATGGCATGACAGTAAGAGAATTATGCAGTGCTGCCATAACCATGAGTGATAACACTGCTGCCAACTTACTTCTGACAACGATCGGAGGACCGAAGGAGCTAACCGCTTTTTTGCACAACATGGGGGATCATGTAACTCGCCTTGATCGTTGGGAACCGGAGCTGAATGAAGCCATACCAAACGACGAGCGTGACACCACGATGCCTGCAGCAATGGCAACAACGTTGCGCAAACTATTAACTGGCGAACTACTTACTCTAGCTTCCCGGCAACAATTAATAGACTGGATGGAGGCGGATAAAGTTGCAGGACCACTTCTGCGCTCGGCCCTTCCGGCTGGCTGGTTTATTGCTGATAAATCTGGAGCCGGTGAGCGTGGGTCTCGCGGTATCATTGCAGCACTGGGGCCAGATGGTAAGCCCTCCCGTATCGTAGTTATCTACACGACGGGGAGTCAGGCAACTATGGATGAACGAAATAGACAGATCGCTGAGATAGGTGCCTCACTGATTAAGCATTGGTAACTGTCAGACCAAGTTTACTCATATATACTTTAGATTGATTTAAAACTTCATTTTTAATTTAAAAGGATCTAGGTGAAGATCCTTTTTGATAATCTCATGACCAAAATCCCTTAACGTGAGTTTTCGTTCCACTGAGCGTCAGACCCCTAAAAGAACTTTCCGCTAAGCGATAGACTGTATGTAAACACAGTATTGCAAGGACGCGGAACATGCCTCATGTGGCGGCCAGGACGGCCAGCCGGGATCGGGATACTGGTCGTTACCAGAGCCACCGACCCGAGCAAACCCTTCTCTATCAGATCGTTGACGAGTATTACCCGGCATTCGCTGCGCTTATGGCAGAGCAGGGAAAGGAATTGCCGGGCTATGTGCAACGGGAATTTGAAGAATTTCTCCAATGCGGGCGGCTGGAGCATGGCTTTCTACGGGTTCGCTGCGAGTCTTGCCACGCCGAGCACCTGGTCGCTTTCAGCTGTAAGCGTCGCGGTTTCTGCCCGAGCTGTGGGGCGCGGCGGATGGCCGAAAGTGCCGCCTTGCTGGTTGATGAAGTACTGCCTGAACAACCCATGCGTCAGTGGGTGTTGAGCTTCCCGTTTCAGCTGCGTTTCCTGTTTGGGGTCGTTTGCGGGAAGGGGCGGAATCCTACGCTAAGGCTTTGGCCAGCGATATTCTCCGGTGAGATTGATGTGTTCCCAGGGGATAGGAGAAGTCGCTTGATATCTAGTATGACGTCTGTCGCACCTGCTTGATCGCGGCCGCGATAGCTAGATCGCGTTGCTCCTCTTCTCCATCCGCGTTCCAAGCTGCGGAAAGGCACCCATAAGCGTACGCCTGGTCGAGCAGGCGACGCGGATCGACGTCCAGCGCACGAGAGAATGCGTCCGCCATCTGTGCAATGCGTCTAGGATCGAGACAAAGGTCGTCTCTGTCAGCCGGATCGTAGAACATATTGGCGGCGCCAAAGCCCACTTCACCGACCAGACCGACGGGATCTATCACCAGCCAGCCGCGACTGGAGAACATGATGTTTTCATGATGCAGATCGCCATGTAGCCCACGCAGTTCCGAGGCATTGCTCATCATTTGATCGGCTATAATCGCCGCGTGGACGTAGTCAGTTTGACAACCTGCGTTTTGATCATCGCGCGCCCGCTGAAACAAAGCTGCAAAGCGATCCCGGATCGGGAGAAGGGCAGAAGGCAGGGGTTCCTCAGATGCGGCATACAGCTTCGCCATTAGTTCCGCTGCAATTTCGGTCGCCTGGTAGTCGCCGTGCTCGGCAACGATGTGAGAGAGCATTCGCTCCCCGGCATATTCGAGCAACATCAGATTGTTCTCACGACCGAGCAACCGGACTGCTCCCCTCCCATTGCGCCATACCAGATAGTCGGCCCCGCGCAGTTCATCAGCAATGTCTTCTATAGGTTTCAATCCCTTGACGATTGCAGGAGTCCCGGCTGGCAATGAAACTTTCCAAACGAGGCTGGAAAAGGTGTCCGCAATGAGAACAGGTTGCGAAACGTGCCAATGAGCAGGAAAAACAGGCGGCATGAACATCAACCCCAAGTCAGAGGGTCCAATCGCAGATAGAAGGCAAGGCGTTCGCGGTCGGGGGCTTCGATCCCCAATACATTGAATAGGACAGCGAAGGCGCGCTCTGCTTCATCTGGCGCTGCCCAGTTCTCTTCGGCGTTAGCAATCATGAGTGCCAAATCGGCATAGCGATCTGCTGTTCCGAGCCGCCCAAGGTCGATCAGACCCGTGCATTGAAGAGTTTTAGGGTCCACCATGAAGTTCGGCATGCAGGGATCACCATGGCAAACAACCATATCGGTGCGCTCTTGGTCGAGCCGCACCGGTAGCTCTCGTTCGACACGAGCCAAAAGATCGAGCTGCGGCGTACTCTTGTCCTCGTCCGGTAAGAAGTCGGGATTGACGGCATTGCGGGACACCACATCAACGGCGCGTCCGAACATTCGCGACAGCCTGCGCTCAAACGGACATTGATCAACCGATAGGCTGTGAACAGCGCCAAGTTGCTGCCCCATTGACGGCCACGCTTTGAGCAAATCCGCTCCAGACAGATCAGCCGCCGGTACTCCCGGAATTGCCGTTATCACCAAGCATGCACCCTCCTGTTCCTCCTGCCAGTTGATGACCTCGGGGCAAGCCACACCTCGACCTTTGAGCCAAATGAGGCGGTCACGCTCTCCAGCGAGCTCACCGCGGCGGGAAGCAGGTGCGATTTTCGCGAAGGCATGCCCGTCACCACGTCGAAAAACAAAATCACCAGATTCTCCGCCTCTGACAGGCAACCAGTCAGAATGCGATTCACCAAAAAAAATATTAGTTCGATTCAATGGAGGTTCCTTCAGTTTTCTGATGAAGCGCGAATATAGAGAAATATCCCGAATGTGCAGTTAACGAATTCTTGCGGTTTCTTTCAGCGCCGCCAATACCGCCAGCCCGTCGCGCAAGGGGCGCGGCTCGTGTGTGCGGATGAAGTCAGCTCCACCTGCGGCGGCGGCAAGCTCTGCAGCGAGTGTCGCGGCCCCGACATCCCCCGGACCACGGCCTGTGAGCGCGCGCAGAAAGGATTTGCGCGAAACAGACAGAAGCACCGGCAAATCGAAGCGCAGCCGCAATTCATCGAACCGCGCCAGCACCGAGAGCGAGGTTTCGGGAGCAGCCCCCAGAAAAAACCCCATGCCGGGATCAAGGACAAGGCGGTTGCGTTTGATACCGGCACCCGTCAGCGCCGCGATGCGCGCGTCAAAGAACGCCGCAATGTGATCCATGATGTCGCCAGCGGGTGCCTCGCGCCGATCTGCCTGCCCGTCTTGCACCGAATGCATAACGACGAGTTTGGCAGATGATTTCGCCAATTGCGGATAGAACGCAGCGTCTGGAAAACCGCGAATATCATTGAGATAGGCCACACCACGCGACAAGGCATAGGCTTGCGTCGCGGGTTGATAACTGTCGAGCGAGACGGGAATGCCATCTGCCTTGAGCGCGTCCAGCACCGGCGCGATACGCGCGATTTCTGTGTCGGACGAAACAGGCGCGGCGTCGGGATTGCTGGATGCCGGACCGAGGTCGATCACATCTGCCCCCTCGGCCATCAGCTTACGCGCCTGCGCAATGGCTGCGTCTGGCGCCAGATACCGGCCTCCATCGGAGAAACTGTCCGAGGTTATGTTGACGATGCCGAAAATGATGAGCGATTTATTCATGGGGGCTTCTATAATAATAATAATCGAGCATGAGTCTCATACGGATGCTCGGGTCGAAAGGGAATCCCCAGGCGAGTAACCTGTTTGCGGTGCTCCATTAGCTGCAGGAGCAGAATAGCATACATCTGGAAGCAAAGCCAGGAAAGCGGCCTATGGAGCTGTGCGGCAGCGCTCAGTAGGCAATTTTTCAAAATATTGTTAAGCCTTTTCTGAGCATGGTATTTTTCATGGTATTACCAATTAGCAGGAAAATAAGCCATTGAATATAAAAGATAAAAATGTCTTGTTTACAATAGAGTGGGTATCGGAGACGAAGAAGGACAAGGTACATGCTGACCGATACCAAGCTGCGCAATCTCAAGCCCAGGGACAAACTCTACAAAGTGAATGACCGGGAAGGTCTCTATGTGGGGGTCGCCTCAGAAAACGGAATCTATGGTCACTCCCGTTTTTGCAACACCGATTTTGACGACAAGTTGGCTTGCTTGAATCTATCCGGCGTCTGAATGGGATTTTATTCCCGCGCCTCGATGAGTTCCGCGCCTGATGAACCTCCAGAAAATATACGGCTTCAATGAGCCTTTCCGTTTTACAGGTTCCTCAACAGGCCGGTGGGCCGTTAGTATCATCAATATCAGTATTCGCAAAACCAGATGAATGATTGTTTAAACTGGTGTATTTCTGCCTTTATGCTTCGTAAGTTTGCTGTCGCGCCGTCAGTGCCCAGGCTATTCTGGCCAGCTTGTTTGCCAGAGCACAGGTGACGACAAAGTTGCTTTTCCGACACAACAACTCCCTGACCCAGTCGGCCAACTTGCCAGACTGGTGTTCCAGTTTTTGTATGAATACCCTGGCACACTGAACCAACAAAGTTCGGATCTTTTTGTTGCCCCGCTTGCTAATCCCTAACAATGTCGTCCGACCTCCCGTGCTGTACTGTCGGGGTACCAGCCCTGTTGCCGCCGCAAAGTCACGGCTGCTGGCGTACTGCTTCCCGTCGCCAATCTCAGTTGAAATAGTACTGGCAGTCAGCGTTCCAACGCAGGGAATACTCAGCAAGCGCTGTCCAACCTCATCTTCGTCCAACTTTCGTTTCAACTGAGATTCCAGATCTTTAATCTGCTCAACAAGATAGTGATAATGCTGTTGTAATTTCAGCAGTAACTGGCTGAGATAAAGAGGCAAACTACTGTCCTCAAGAAGGGTACTCAGTCGACTAATAACGGCAGCACCTCGCGGAACGCTGATACCAAATTCCAGCAGAAAAGCATGCATCTGATTAGTTGTTTTCACCTTATCCTGAACCAGGGATTCACGGACACGATGCAGAGCTCGCATTGCCTGCTGAGATTCGGTTCTGGGCTGCACGAAACGCATAGATGGACGTGATGCTGCTTCACAGATAGCTTCAGCATCAACGAAGTCATTTTTGTTGCTTTTAACGAATGGGCGGACAAATTGCGGTGATATCAGCTTTGGAAAATGCCCTAACTCTTCCAGCTTGCGTGCCATAAAGTGAGAACCGCCACAGGCTTCCATCGCGATGGTTGTTGCCGGGCATGTCGCCAGAAATTCGATTAGCTTTGGTCGGGTGAATTTTTTACGGTAAACGGCCTTCCCACGATGATCCTGACAATGAATATGGAAAGAGTTCTTACCCAGATCGATACCAATAAGCGCAATGTTTTCCATGATGGTTCTCCGAATGAAAGCCTGTCCTCAGCATAGTACTGGGAAGGAGGGAGTGACCATCTCATTAAATAAAGCACGCTAAGCCGGTTGCAACGGTCGTAGCGGCCTGAACTTGCCCGCGCCGATCTTGGCGCTGCTGCGCCAGAGGTAATCGCCGGTCAGGTTGATGTGTTCCCAGCCGAGCGGCGACAGGTATTGCAATAGCGCGTCATCGACAGCATGCCCGTTGCCACGCAACGCATGTGCTGCGCGCTCCAGATAGACCGTGTTCCACAACACGACGGCCGCCGTCACCAGGTTGAGGCCGCTGGCCCGGTAGCGCTGCTGCTCGAAGCTGCGGTCGCGGATTTCGCCCAGACGGTTGAAGAATACGGCGCGGGCCAGCGCGTTGCGCGCTTCGCCCTTGTTCAGTCCAGCGTGGACGCGGCGGCGCAGCTCCACGCTTTGCAACCAGTCCAGGATGAACAGCGTGCGTTCGATGCGCCCCAGCTCGCGCAGGGCGATGGCTAAGCCGTTCTGGCGCGGATAGCTGCCGAGTTTCCGAAGCATCAGCGAGGCTGTCACCGTGCCCTGCTTGATCGAGGTCGCCAGCCGCAGAATTTCATCCCAGTGGGCACGAATAGCCTTGATGTTCAGCCTGTCGCTGCTAATCATCGGTTTGAGCGCGTCATAGGCGGTATCCCCCTTGGGGATGAACAGCTTGGTGTCGCCCAGGTCACGGATGCGCGGCGCAAAGCGGAAGCCCAGGAGATGCATCAGGGCAAAGACGTGATCGGTGAAGCCTGCCGTGTCGGTGTAGTGTTCCTCGATGCGCAGGTCGGACTCGTGGTACAGCAGGCCGTCAAGTACATAGGTCGAGTCGCGCACGCCGACATTGACCACCTTGGTGTGGAACGGCGCGTACTGGTCGGATATATGGGTGTAGAAGGTTCGCCCAGGGCTGCTGCCATATTTCGGGTTGATGTGACCGGTACTCTCGGCCTTGCTCCCGGTTCGGAAGTTCTGGCCGTCCGACGATGACGTGGTGCCGTCGCCCCAGTGTTCGGCGAAGGGATGCCGGAATTGGGCGTTCACCAACTCGGCCAGCGCTGTCGAATAGGTTTCGTCGCGGGTATGCCAGGCTTGTAGCCAGGCGAGCTTGGCGTAGGTCGTGCCGGGGCAGGACTCGGCCATCTTGGTCAGGCCCAGGTTGATCGCGTCGGCCAGGATGGTGGTCAACAGCAGATTTTTGTCCTTGGCCAGATCGCCCGATTTCAGGTGCGTGAAGTGGCGGGTGAAGCCCGTCCACTCATCGACTTCGAGCAGCAGTTCGGTGATCTTGACGTGTGGCAGGATCATGGCTGTCTGGTCGATCAGCGCCTGCGCGGTGTCGGGTACCGCCGCATCCAGCGGCGTGATCTTCAGGCCCGACTCGGTGATGATCGCATTCGGCAGGTCGTTGGCCGCTGCCATGCGGTTGACCGTGGCAAGCTGCGCTTCAAGCAGCGTCAGGCGGTCGTGCAGGTACTGGTCGCAGTCGGTGGCCACGGCCAGCGGCAATGCGCTGGACTGCTTGAGGCTGGCGAACTTCGCGGGCGGCACCAGGTAGTCCTCGAAGTCCTTGAACTGGCGCGATCCCTGCACCCAGATGTCGCCCGAGCGCAGCGAGTTCTTCAGCTCGGACAGCGCGCACAGCTCGTAGTAGCGCCGGTCGATACCCGCGTCAGTCATCACCAGCTTCTGCCAGCGCGGCTTGATGAAGTCGGTCGGGGCATCGGCAGGCACTTTGCGGGCGTTGTCGGTGTTCATGCCACGCAGTAACGGGGATCGCCACGCCTCGGTCAACACCCATGGTGTGCTCTTCCAGATATTCTCTGGTCGCCCCTTGCAGAAAAGCTAAGTGCTCTTCATTGGTACTTAGTTTGCGATCAGGCTGTCCTTGCTCATAGCAGAATGACACATAATAGTGGCCGCGCTCTTTTCTCACATAAAGCGAGTTTGGGATCTCAAATTTGCCATGTGCCTTAAAGGACAGATAACCGATATTGTTGGTCTTTGTCCCAATAAACAGGCGCACGTTGCCGTCATCGCAATGGTCGAAACGGAACACTTCACGGGTAAGATAAATGCTTCCTTTGTCCGTTTTAGGTTTTCGCTTTGGCCTGCCGCATTTCCCGCTCATGAATTTCTGATAAGTTTGATACCAGTTAACCGCGCTATTACGCAAGATTTGACTAGGGCATTCACTTAGCCACGGAGAAAGCTCTTTGGATTTGAATTGTGAAGTGGTCTGGTCGATGGGCGCGTAAGTTCCGATGGTGCAATATTTACGGGCATAGGTTCGGTAATAACGCTCTTCTTCTACCTTGGCATTCCAGATACTACGAGCGCACCCCATCCACTGACTCAAGATCAGTTTTTGGTGAGATGTCGGGTTAGCGCGTAGCTTGATGCCAGTTAACATGATGTCCGTTTATTTGCTATTTACACCTGAAATTATTACACTTACTTAAACTTTGTCAATCTAGCATGTGGTTATAATGTACGATTGGAGAACAGGTAGAAGCTGCATTTTTAAAAACAACGTTCATCTAGTCTTTGTTACAAAGTATCGTCGTGGTGTTTTTACCAAAGAAATGCTTGAACGGACTGAGGCAATAATGAAAGAGACTTGTGAGCAGATGGATTGTGAGCTACTGGAGTTTGGTGGAGAGGACGATCACATCCATATGATGGTGTCCGTACATCCAAAATTGGCAATCTCAAATTTAGTCAGCAAGTTAAAAGGTAAATCGTCTTACATGATCCGGCGAGAGTATTGGGACAGGGTAAAAACAATGCTTTGGGGCAACCATTTCTGGTCGCCAAGCTACTGTGTGGTTTCTTGCGGAGGGGTTGCCCTCGATGTTGTTCGGGAGTACATCAACAACCAGAACGAACCGCCCAGCGAAAAAGCCATGAAGACATCACAAGCGTTGAAGCAAAGAAAAGAGTAGAAACCACTTGCTTGACTCGCCCCTAAAGGAGCGAGATTGCGCAAGCACTCCGTTCAAGACCGCCGATGATGAGAGCCAGGCCTCGCTCGAATGCCGCGTCCGGACCGCCTTCGTAGACGATTTTCATCGCGCTCTGTAGGCGCGCCGGCATCGTAGACGCTGAGGTGGTCAACTGATCTTCGCCCCGCTCCTCGGCGTCTGCCTCGCTAGCTTGCTGCTCAAGAACAGCGCCGACGGTGAAGTAGCTGATTGCCATCAACGCATAGGTCGCGTCACCTGCCGAAAAGCCAGCATCGCAAAGGAAGCGAAGCTGCGCGTCGGCTTTTTCCATCTGCGGCGCGGCTGGCCGCGTCCCGGCATGAATACGCGCGCCATCGCGATAAGCGAGCAACGCCCGTCGAAAACTGCATGCATTGCCCTTCAGGAACGAACGCCAGTCGTCGTCATCCCTTGGCGTCGAATGCGTGTGATTTATCGTCAGCATGGCTTCGGCAAGTGCGTCGAGCAACGCACGCTTGTTCTTGAAATGCCAGTAGAGCGCTGGCTGTTGCACCCCGAGGCGCTCAGCCAGTCGGCGCGTCGTTAGACCTTCCATGCCCACGTCGTTAAGCAGTTCGAGCGCGGTTCGGATCACGGCCTCGCGTTGGAGCTTGTTCATTCGCGAATTCTCATGTTTGACAGCTTATCATCGATAAGCTTTAATGCGGTAGTTTATCACAGTTAAATTGCTAACGCAGTCAGGCACCGTGTATGAAATCTAACAATGCGCTCATCGTCATCCTCGGCACCGTCACCCTGGATGCTGTAGGCATAGGCTTGGTTATGCCGGTACTGCCGGGCCTCTTGCGGGATATCGTCCATTCCGACAGCATCGCCAGTCACTATGGCGTGCTGCTAGCGCTATATGCGTTGATGCAATTTCTATGCGCACCCGTTCTCGGAGCACTGTCCGACCGCTTTGGCCGCCGCCCAGTCCTGCTCGCTTCGCTACTTGGAGCCACTATCGACTACGCGATCATGGCGACCACACCCGTCCTGTGGATCCTCTACGCCGGACGCATCGTGGCCGGCATCACCGGCGCCACAGGTGCGGTTGCTGGCGCCTATATCGCCGACATCACCGATGGGGAAGATCGGGCTCGCCACTTCGGGCTCATGAGCGCTTGTTTCGGCGTGGGTATGGTGGCAGGCCCCGTGGCCGGGGGACTGTTGGGCGCCATCTCCTTGCATGCACCATTCCTTGCGGCGGCGGTGCTCAACGGCCTCAACCTACTACTGGGCTGCTTCCTAATGCAGGAGTCGCATAAGGGAGAGCGTCGACCGATGCCCTTGAGAGCCTTCAACCCAGTCAGCTCCTTCCGGTGGGCGCGGGGCATGACTATCGTCGCCGCACTTATGACTGTCTTCTTTATCATGCAACTCGTAGGACAGGTGCCGGCAGCGCTCTGGGTCATTTTCGGCGAGGACCGCTTTCGCTGGAGCGCGACGATGATCGGCCTGTCGCTTGCGGTATTCGGAATCTTGCACGCCCTCGCTCAAGCCTTCGTCACTGGTCCCGCCACCAAACGTTTCGGCGAGAAGCAGGCCATTATCGCCGGCATGGCGGCCGACGCGCTGGGCTACGTCTTGCTGGCGTTCGCGACGCGAGGCTGGATGGCCTTCCCCATTATGATTCTTCTCGCTTCCGGCGGCATCGGGATGCCCGCGTTGCAGGCCATGCTGTCCAGGCAGGTAGATGACGACCATCAGGGACAGCTTCAAGGATCGCTCGCGGCTCTTACCAGCCTAACTTCGATCATTGGACCGCTGATCTTCACGGCGATTTATGCCGCCTCGGCGAGCACATGGAACGGGTTGGCATGGATTGTAGGCGCCGCCCTATACCTTGTCTGCCTCCCCGCGTTGCGTCGCGGTGCATGGAGCCGGGCCACCTCGACCTGAATGGAAGCCGGCGGCACCTCGCTAACGGATTCACCACTCCAAGAATTGGAGCCAATCAATTCTTGCGGAGAACTGTGAATGCGCAAACCAACCCTTGGCAGAACATATCCATCGCGTCCGCCATCTCCAGCAGCCGCACGCGGCGCATCTCGGGCAGCGTTGGGTCCTGGCCACGGGTGCGCATGATCGTGCTCCTGTCGTTGAGGACCCGGCTAGGCTGGCGGGGTTGCCTTACTGGTTAGCAGAATGAATCACCGATACGCGAGCGAACGTGAAGCGACTGCTGCTGCAAAACGTCTGCGACCTGAGCAACAACATGAATGGTCTTCGGTTTCCGTGTTTCGTAAAGTCTGGAAACGCGGAAGTCCCCTACGTGCTGCTGAAGTTGCCCGCAACAGAGAGTGGAACCAACCGGTGATACCACGATACTATGACTGAGAGTCAACGCCATGAGCGGCCTCATTTCTTATTCTGAGTTACAACAGTCCGCACCGCTGCCGGTAGCTATTGACTATCCGGCTGCACTAGCCCTGCGTCAGATGGCTCTGATCCAAGGCAAACTGCCAAAATATCTGCTGGCACCGGAAGTCAGCGCCCTGCACCATTATGTTCCGGATCTGCATCGCAGGATGCTGCTGGCTACCCTGTGGAACACCTACATCTGTATTAACGAAGCGCTGGCATTGACCCTGAGTGATTTTTCTCTGGTGCCGCCCTATCCCTTTGTGCAGCTTGCCACGCTCAAAGGGGTTTGAGGTCCAACCGTACGAAAACGTACGGTAAGAGGAAAATTATCGTCTGAAAAATCGATTAGTAGACAAGAAAGTCCGTTAAGTGCCAATTTTCGATTAAAAAGACACCGTTTTGATGGCGTTTTCCAATGTACATTATGTTTCGATATATCAGACAGTTACTTCACTAGCGTACGTTTTCGTTCCATTGGCCTTCAGACCCCTTGATCGGGATATGGTTACACAGCAGACTGTAGGCTACTAGGCCTTTACCGCGGCCAAAGTATTTACGTGAGTGTCGGGCTTTCACGGTTGAAATCCGGTCTTCCTAACGGCATATGGCGTAAAACATCAGGATGATTATTGAAAGCAATAATATCATCCGTATTGACCTGAGTCAGTCTTATAAATGCCAGTGTCATATATGAACTTCCAGGCGGCATCCTATTATTTCATTCGCTCACTGGCGATATTATAAACGTTACTCCGCTCTCGTTTACCTACAGCAATCACCCATATAACAATTTCTTCATCAATGACCTTATAAATAAGCCGAAACCCTGATGCTCTTAGTTTTATTTTAAAACATCCAGCCAGATCACCATGAAGCCTGGCAGCACCAGTATAGGGATTATGCTGTAGTTTCCTGAGTTTCTTTTTAAACTGGTCACGTATTGTTTTGTCCAGCTTTTTCCACTCTTTAAAGGCCCTTTCGTCGAAATCGATATTAAAGGTCATCAATATTTACCCTGATGCGTCTGGCAGGATTTTTCAGCCGTTCTCTGACAATATTCAGAATATCGTCATCCTCATCATTGTCACTGACCACAACAGACACTTCGCTGAAAGGAAGTTTTTCATTCTCAGCGACATAACGGAGAAAAAGGCGGAGAGCTTCTGACGGTGAAAGATTGAGCTTTTCGAAGACCTGCCAGGCATTTTTCTTCAGTTCTTCATCTACACGAATTTGAACAGTACTCATGATAGTGCTCCGGTAATAAAATATACAGGCAGTATATACGTGAACAGATGTAATGACAAACGTATGGACACGTAATAGATGCCGCGTCAGCGGCATGGAAGGCGGCACTCAGTTGTTGCATATGATACCGGAGTAAAACCGCCGAAGCCCGGCGTAAGCCGGTACTGATTGATAGATTTCACCTTACCCATCCCCAGCCCTGCCAGACCATACCCGCTTTCAGCCATGAGAGAGCTTCTGTGCGCGGTCGGAGTGGTCCCGACGAGGGTTTACCCGAAGTCGGGGCGTATCTCCGCGTTAGCGGGCCGTGAGGGCCGCTTACGAGCGTGTACTGAGAACTTCCAGCGAGAAGACTGACAGCGATGAAGATGTAGTTACAACATTCATAATTAAAAGCGACTCTGTTCCGGCCCTTTGGGCCGGGGCGGGGCCGCTTTTCAGTTATGAGGGAGGGGCTTTGTGGTTTCGGTTCTGCGCTGGACCGGGGTTTTTCTGGAGGTTGTTTTTGTGTGTTGTAACTAAAGTGGCTCCGGTCGGGGCCCGCCGCTTGCGGTGGGAGGTGCATATCTGTCTGTCCACAGGACAGGCAGTGAATAGGTTTTCTTTTTAAATGAATGTAATTAAGTAGTTTAAAGGAGATATAAACAGGTGTTTAAAAGATACATTGCACCCTGTAAGACTGGCGGCTGGCGCTTTATGACATGAACGGTTGTAACCTTATGGGGAAGTCCCTTGCAGTTAAATGTGGATAAGCAAAATTCCCCGTCTGTGAGGCGTGTTTTGTATCGAAAACAAGGGGGACCGGATGCACCTGAAGGTGGATGATGAGGTTGTTTTTTTGTATGTGGTGCTGATTTTTTGTGCACTGGCGGGCTTCAGGCGTGCGAATGCCTCCGGCGCGTGCCGAATTATTCAGAGGAGGTCACTTTCAGGGGGAAGCTGTGGCCAGGCGGCTGTAATTGCGGTTACGTGACAGAATCATGCGCTCCTTCACACGACGCTCCACTTCGCGTTTTACCGCCTCACGATTGGCAGTGAAGCGCCCTTCCGAGATTTCACGCGTCAGCTGCCGTTTCACCAGGGTGACGATATCCTGACGTTCCCTGTTCGCATCACGACGCGCACGGGCACGTTTTATTCCACGGGACTTAAGCTCTGTCTGGTAACTGCGGAAACGCTCACGCACAAAACGCCAGGCTTTCGCTATCAGCTCATCCATACCCAGGGTATCCAGCCCCTGCTTTTTGCGCTGTCTGTTTTCCCATTCAACACGACTGCGGCGCGCAGCTGCCACTGCATCCTCAGACACATCAAGGGCAGCAAACAGAGCCGGTGTGAACGTGATGTCGGTCGGAATGTAGCACCCGATAAGCGGGTCATATTCCGTCTGGTAGGTAATCAGTCCCAGCTCTGACAGGAACGTCAGGGCCCGGGTGGCCCGGGTGATGGAGAGTTTTCCTGCACCGGACTCTGTCGCCAGTCCGCACTCAATGGCCAGTGTGGTGATGGAGCACTGGACGCGGTTGGCCAGCGGGTCATAGTGGAAACACAGCCCCTGCAGGAGCGCATCAATAGCCCGTCGACGCAGCACCGGTGGCATGCGTCGACGCAGACCACGCGAACGGGCATGCGCCACATGAATAGCGAAATCAAAACGGGAGCTGAAGCCCACCGCTTTTTCCATCAGTTTTTCGCAGAACTTCAACGTTCCGGCACCTTCACGGGGTGTGAACACCGGATTCGGGTTCTTTACCTGGCGGTAATACGTTTGTTGAAGATCAGTCACACCATCCTGCACTTACAATGCGCAGAAGGAGTGAGCACAGAAAGAAGTCTTGAACTTTTCCGGGCATATAACTATACTCCCCGCATAGAGCAACAGCTTCTATGCAGTTTCTTGTTAGCCCCGGTAATCTTCTCTTAGTCGCCAAACCTGGTGAAGATTATCGGGGTTTTTGCTTTTCTGGCTCCTGTAAATCCACATCAGAACCAGTTCTCTGCCACCTTATGGCGTGGCCAGCCACAAAATTCCTTAAACGATCAGTAATCTAGCACTAATCTTCTGAACACTCAGAATGTAAGCCCATCATCACATGCATCGTTTTTGCGCTTCACTTTTTATCAGTGCGGTCAGAACTTCAGCCTGGGTCAGGCCATCTTCATTACACATTTGCATGAGCATGGCCTTATACTTTGGTTCGAGAAATACTTTTACTTCCTTGAACGAAGCTCTTTTACGGGCCACTGATAATCTTTGTTTCTCTGCATCAGAAAGCGGATTCCCCTTTCTGTATGCTCGTTTTGCGCCAGATGAGGAAGTCACTGTATTTTCTGTCTGCGACATCTCGCCTCCTCAATACTTAAACAGGGATCGTTTCGCAGAGGATACTACAGTTTTTTGAAATCAGCGACTTGAGAATTGTGACGAAGATCTGTGTTGGCGCACAAATCAACGGGGATTACTGTCGTTTAGTGTGAATTTTGTTGCGAAATGGCTGAAAAACAGGAAATGCCTTAACCCGGGTGCCGGCCCCGGGCGGGACCGGCGGTTTCTGGCATGTCGGGTGTCTGCCCCTGAAATACCCCACACTTCCGGAAAGCGGGGACTTCCGCCCCCGCCCGGCAGCTTACTTCCGTGCTTCGTAGGCCAGAGTTACCTGCACCACTGTATTTCCCCTGTGAATATTCAGTTCACATAACTGTTCCCTGAATATCAGTGAAAAACACAACACCGTGGCGCACACGGCAAGCAACCCGATAAGGGTATATTTCGTCATAAACTTTGACATCTTTGCAAAGAAGAGGCTACAATCAGTAGTGCTAAAGTGCATCATGCAGACCTCACGAGTTAATGGATTAACGAGTGGGGTCTTCGCATTTCTGAAACCTGCGTCTTATTCAGCCATTCTTCGGTCATCTGCAGCAGTTTTCTTGCATCGTGACTTCTGAGCAACGGAATGCCAGCCTGCCTCAGAACCTCTTCCAGAAGAGTATCCCAGCATCTGCGTTCCGAACGTAAATGACTGTCATCAGCCAGCTATACTGCTGCAACAATACTGAACGAACGCCGTTCAACGATAACCACATCGACATGCACTGAGATACCATCCTGAATAACAGCCACCACTGGCGCGATCAGATATTAGTTGTCTGGAGATTCAGGGGACAACCTAACTTGAGCCCGCTATAGCGCGAAGCCGAAAATTATTGTTCGTATGCTCCCGCTGGTCCAGAATGGGAATTTCCTCTGGCTGATGTTGAACTGTCATGGAGAATTGAAACTTGTTTAAGACTTTGGCAGCCTACTGTTTTTAATACACCCAATAAGGTATGAAGATGAAACTAGGGAAGTTAATACCGCCATGAAAAGATAAATAATACCCGTGGAATATATTTCCTCATGTTACTCTCCATATCAAATAAATGGCACCTGTATTTCAGACATCCTGAATATTACAGCACACATTGAACAACACCTTATTTTGTGAAATTAATCACAAAATATAAAATCACGACTTAATACAGAAAAAACTCTGTGCTACTCAGAACTGTCCGGTCATACTGCCCGACCGGATATTAAAAAAAGCAAATCTCATAAACTCCTTTCAGCCTTCTGACTTCTGGTGTAATGAAGGCTGCTTTTTTCGTTACACCCTTCCCCGGCAGCGCCGGTGGCAGTGTTCAGCCCTTTTCCGGGCAAACTGCTGCCAGTCTGTCCGGGGTGCAACACCGGCAGCCCGTCGCCATGCTTCTGCCGCTTCCATCCAGCGTCCACAGACCTCCAGAATAACGGCCCGGCTTCCGGCACGCTGCCAGCGCCAGACCTGACCGTTCCGTGAACTGTTTCTGAATCCATTCATATTTCTGTCCCCCTTTAGTTGTCAGTATTATTGTGATAAATAGCTCAGTGGAATGGCTTTCTTTCGGGTACGGAAGTTATTTCCTTTTAAGCCTTATTTCCCTGCCTCCTCTCTCTGAGGGAGGCTTTTTTTTATTTCTCATCAAGCACGGACTGAAGTTCTGCCTTTATCCGGTTCTGGCGGCGGATTTTATCCAGACGCGCTGCCGCATACGCTTCCTCCTCCTGAGAAATATGCTCCGTCACATACCCTTCCGTATCATACCGGCAGGCACCGGCTTTCATGGCACACAGATAGCTTTCTGAACGGGTGATGGCCTTCAGCGCCCTGCGCAGTTTTTTATGCGAGAGCGGGATATTCCGCTGCGCCACGTCTTCCAGTAACACGTCCCGGATACCGCAGGCCAGAAGCCGGGGCGTGTCACCGTCAAATAATCCCGGCCACCAGGGCTTCAGGGTGTTCACAGCCTCATCCAGTGTGGGCAGGTTCAGATAAATGGACAGCGCCTGTCTGGCCTGCGCTTTTTTTGCCGCCAGCTCTGCTTCCCGGGCTGCTTTCTCGGCCAGCTTCTGCTTTTTCACCTTCCACTTTGGTGGCGTGGTGACATTGATGATGGTTTTCCGGCTGCGGACAGGCGTCTCCCCTTCCGTTTTCCGCTTCAGTGTCAGTACCGGTCGCTTCTGCTCTGTCATGCTGTGTTCTGCCTCTGACGAATCATCCTCTTGCGGCCAAAGATACCACACCCGTCACAGCGCCAGAACGCCCAGCACAGCCAGATGACAGGCGTAGAATACCGGGAAAAAATCCCCGGGCCAGAAACGGGGTAATGATTTTCCTGCACACGACACCAGACCAACGGTCAGCACCGTCATCACAAGACCAGCCACCGCCGCTGCATCACTGGTGGCAAGGTTAAGCGCCGGAATAACAGCCAGCAGGCAGGCGACCAGCGCCAGACGTTCCGCTCTGTCTTCCGCCCGGTACAGCCGGTGGCTGACTGCCAGCATCAGCAGCCCGGCAATGCCGTAACTGGTGCCGGACAAGGGCCCCCACAGGGCCATCAGAAGAATGGCCGCTGCTGTACGCCACCCACTGCGCGTTTCACACCACGTCAGCACCTGTGCCGCCACTGCAAAGGCAAACAGGATATTCCCCTCATACCAGGGAAAGCCGGCCAGATAATATGCGAACTGGGCAATAATTCCCCATCCCCACAGCCGGTTAATGGCCGGTTGCCGGATATGCGCATGACGGGACAGATTCAGCCCCCACACCAGGGCAAACAGCGGAAAGGCTCCTCGCCCGGCCAGAAACATCCATTCCTGCTTCAGCTGGAATATCAGATTGATGTGGTCCAGTACCATCAGCACCAGTGCCACCGTTTTGATGATATCCCGCTGTCCGGGTGACCAGACCAGAAACGACTGCAACCAGGTATCGGTCCGGGCAGCCAGTGAATCGTTACGTGTCGTGTTCGTGTTATCCGTTGTCATCAGTGTTTGTCTTCCTGTATCAGTCTCCGCCCAGGGTTTTCTCTTTCTGCAGGTCACGAACCATATCCCGCTCCATCTGCTGCAGACGCTCCTGCAGCAGATTTTCCCGGGCAACCTCCCGGACCGCTTCCCGCTCCCGTTGTGGTTCACGCAGTACACTCTCCGGCAGCGCGGCTTCCCGTTCAGATATGGCAGACCGGTCACGCTCCTGCCCGGCAATTTCCCTGACAGCCTGCTCTGTTTTGCCATCCGGCAGGTCAGGTTTGTTCTCTGCCATTTTTCTGACAATTTCATCTGCGCGGCGTTCCGTTTCACGGCGGATGGCCTCTTCAGCCTGCCGCTGTGCCAGCACCT
>ENA-OWPM01001535-OWPM01001535.1-human-gut-metagenome-genome-assembly--contig:-NODE-1535-length-18076-cov-7.814772_pt1 | contig 18076 bp, 17 predicted proteins | sample MGYA00248267_ERZ651852 | MGnify/ENA primary metagenome ERZ651852 (study PRJEB26924, sample SAMEA4378228) | human gut metagenome | biome: human gut; feature: human-associated habitat; material: faeces...
CTGCCTTCGTGTAGGTGGAACCTACGTCGCATCCGCCAAAGTATTTCATAGTATTTAAATCCTTTCCTTCAATTCAAAAAAGTTTACATGCACACGTCGTCCGCAAAGTCGAGCAGGCTCTCGTCGACCGGGGTGGCGTGCATGACGGTGTCCATGTAGCTGGAGACCATGTCGCGCATGGAGCGGCGCGAGACGGTGCGCGGATCCATCAGATCGTGCGGGATCCAGATCAGGTGCAGACCCAGCTCGCGGCCCTGCTCGTCGAGCAGGCCCTGGACGGTGGCCATGTTCTTGCACGCGACGTGCTGCCACATGATGACGATGTTCGCGTTCCACGCCTCGCACTGACGCCAGAGTTCGGTGACGACGTTGTGATAGCCGCCGTTGGTGTGGCGGCGCATGACCATGCGCTCGTACAGGCGGGCCATGTCACGCAGGGCATCGGTCTCGTCGGTGGTGTTGAGGTGCTTGGTGTAGTTGAGAGATTCCATCTCCACGAGCACGTTGATGCCCCAGCTGTTGGCCAGCCAGTTGGAGAAGTTGGCGTAGTAGTGCGGCGGGCAGCTCCAGGTGATGGCGCGGTAGCGCATCTTGTTGTGCCAGGCTTCTTCCTTGTTCGCGTAGGCCTTGAGCAGGATCTTGTTGACCTTTTTGGCCGTTTTGATGGTGCGCGGGTCGAGGCCGCCGTCCATCTCATAGCACCACTTGCGGAACAGCTCGTAGCTGGGGCCGAGCAGCTGCGGATACTGGGTCTTGTTGATCTCCCATTTCTGGAGCTCGAAGTCCGTTTCCTCATTGAAGCGCTTCATTGCGGTGAAGTAAGCATCCCAGTTCCACTTCTCGCCGGTCTGCTTCTCAATGAAGCGGATGCACGACTTGACGTCTTCCACAGCGGCGTCGAGCGTCAGCTCGTCCTCGTAGCGGACGGGGAAGCACAGGTGATGCACCGGGATTTCGGGGAAGCGGCGGGCAAAGTAGCTGGATGCCATGACGGAACCGTCGCACGGCATGGAGCTGGAGATGTAGCAGCTGCCCAGATGCGGCAGAGCGTCGATGACGAGTGCACCGCACTCGGACGTCGGAACCGGGCAGGTATCGGCCGGGAGACCGAAGGACTCGACGGCGTCGATGTACGGGATGCAGGTGAGCTGGTCGATCTCGGAGACCAGGAACACCGGCAGCAGCTGGTGCGGGATGCCGTACAGGGTCGGGAAGCCGGCCATGATCTGCGCCATGGTCATCTCGTCGATCAGAACGAGCTTGCTGTTGAGTTCGTCGCAGTTGCCGTTGCGCTTATCGCCCTTGGCGAGAATAACGAGGTTCTCGGCGACGTAGCGATAGATGCAGTAGATAAGCTCGTGGCTCATGCGCAGGTTGGAACCGCGCAGACCCAGGATGTTCTTGTCCATGAAGCTGTGGCAGCAGAAGTAGGACACCATCCAGCGATAGTGCAGCGTCTGGTTCAGAGCCGGGATCAGATCCTTGGAGAAGGACATGAGCAGCATGACCCACAGACGAGCCCATTCATAGAAGTCATAGGCCGTGTCTTTGATACCGCGCCACTCACGGCGGACGGTGCACATGGCGCCGTCGCGATACAGGCGGCCGAGGTGACGCTCACCGTTGAGGATGAGGTCGATCTTATCCTTCATAGAGGCAGCCGCGAAGGCCTTGTACTCTTCTTTGATACGGTCACGGTCGGAAATGAGAATGTTCTTCCAGCCCTCGCCGAACTTTTTCCAGTCGGTCGCCTTGAACATGTCCCAGAAGATGCCGCCGACCAGTTTCAGGTTCTCTGCCTGAGCAGCCCAGTCCATATTGTCTTTCGCTTTGAAGAATTTCGGATTGGGATATTTCACCTTGCCCATTACTTGGCACCCCTTTCTCTCTGGATCTTCTTGATCTCCAGGCTCTCCACGAACGCCTGAACGCGCGTGCGGAGCTGACCCGAGTAGCCGTTGTTATACACACGGTCGATACTCAGGATCGGCCAGCCGTACTCGGTGTTCATGACGTAGCTCGCCAGAGCACGCTCGAAGCCCCAGTAGTCGCAGTACTTCATCTGCTCGTAGATGATGCCGTCCGCCTTGTACTCGCGCGCCAGACGGTCAGCCGTCTCGCGGCGCTGGTGCACCTTCTCATCGGAGATGTAACGAGCGCACTCGCTGGTCTCCATGTAGTGGCGGCAGATCTGACGCAGGACGTCTTCCTCGTCGTTGAGCTCGATGACCTCGCGGCCCGGGGTGCTGCCGAAGCAGAAACGGTCGGACACGATGAGTGCGCCGCAGCCCTCGATGAGCTTTGTCAGGCTGGGATCGTCGATCTCGCTGCCGACGATGGCCACGCGGGCGCGGTACGGATTCTTGGCGTCCGGCTTGCGCTTTTTGAGCTCGGCGAGCGTCTCGCGCAGGTAGGGCAGGATGAGCGCCTTGGGGCAGGTATAGCTTACAAGGTTGAGGATGTGGAACTCGTAGCCCGTGATGATCGGGTTGTCGAGCTTGCGCATCTCAGCAATTTCGCTGATGATCTTGCAGACCTCGTTGTGCTCGGCGACGGCTTTGCGCAGCGCCTCGTCGGACGTATCAACGCCGAAGGTCTCGGTCAGACGGTTGAGCACATGCTCGCGCATCTGCGTGGTGTAGGAATCAATGTAGTAATCGGTCACCTTGAGCGGCATGTCGGTATGCGTGACAAAGAATTTCTCCTTGCTGTTGACCTTCAGGACCTCGAAGTGCTCCATGGAGCGGTTCATGGCCGAGCAGGCGTCCACGCCGATCATCGCATCCAGGAACTGGTAGCCACCCTCGATTGCACGCTCGACGAGCGCACGTGCGTAGTCACAGGTATAGTTGGACATGTAGTACGTCGAGATATCCAGCGAACCGGTCTTGGGTGCTCTGAGTCGCACAGAGATGCAGTTGTCTACGTTGAGGAGGACCTCCGGAATGTGATAGCAGGTATAGCCGAGAACGATGCTGCCGTTCTCCTGCGCCTGCCGCACCAACTCGTTGTTGGCGTCTTCCAGAAGGTTTTCAAAGTAGATCAGATGCTTCAGATCTTTCAAATGTTTCCCCTTCCTTCCTGATGGTTGTTGTTTCTTACTCTGGTATTACCAGAATTCAGCATTATCATATAGCAGTATTCCTGAAAAAGCAATGCTATGTGTCTCGATTTTAACATTTTCGGAACTATGCCGACATTTTCGCTTGACAGTCCGTCAATATGATGATAAATTCAAAACGAAAAGCATTTGGTAATACCAAATACATTTTGGGGGTGGAACGATGGGATTTGACAAGATCGAGGCGGTCTCGCTCACGGATCAGTTTGTGCATAAGGTCGAGAGCATGATCATTTCCGGGGAACTGATGCCCGGCGACCAGCTGCCGCCGGCGCGGGAGCTGAGCGCGCGCATGGGCGTGAGCCGGCCGGTGATCTCGGCCGGCCTGATCGAGCTGGAGAAGATGGGCTTCGTGGAGATCGTGACGCGCCAGGGCGTGTACGTCAGCGATTACCGCAAGACCGGCTCGCTCGATACACTTACGGCGCTGCTGAACTATAACGGCGGCGTCATGCGCGACGATGAGGTGCGCTCGCTTATGGAAGTGCGCAGCGCGAACGAGTGCCTGTGCGTGAAGCTGGTGGTCGAGCGCGCCACGCAGGACGAGCTCGATGGGCTTGCGCCCATGCTGGACGCAATCAAGGACGCAAAAACCGACCAGGAGGGCGCCGAGGCGACGTTTCAGTTCCACCACGCGCTGAGCGTTTTGTCGCGCAATACGTTTTTGCCGCTGCTGTATAACTCCATCCACAGCTACGGGCTGCACTTCTGGAGCCTGTACCGCCAGCGCTACGGCGCCAACCGCCTGTATCAGAATAAGCTCGAGCTCTACCGCGCGCTGCTCGACCGCGACGCCGAGCGTGCACAGGCGTTCACCTCCGATATGCTCGACAGCGTTGCCAACGGCGCGTTCTCGCTCTATAGTCATCCCGATCAGACGTCACACAGCGTATGAAAAAACCGCAGGGCCCGGTCGGGCTCTGCGGTTTTTGACAGTCGGTTGGGAAGAAGAGGCGCTATTGGGCGGCTCATGACCGACAATCTATCCGGGACGTGAAGGGTGGCCGCGCACCGGGCGCCAGGGAACGTACACGGCAGGTGAGCTCCCGCTGTGGTATTACCACGTGACGCAGCATCATCGTAACCCGAATCTCCACGGATGGCAAGCGGAAAATGCAAAATTGATAAATAATCAGCAATGTGTTCCTGCGCGATGGTCGGAAACTATGAAAAACATAGAATTCACACGCCGGCTTTTCTGGTAATACCAAATATCCAGCTGCGGGCGAGCGGCACGTTCGCCGTTTGCGGTGCGCTTGCCGGGCCTGCATGGGAAGTACGCGGCCGCGTCAGATGACGTAGTCGTTCGCGGCGCGTGCCGTCTGCTGCTCGAGCAGGTCCTGCAGCGTGATGCCGTCGAGGTAGTTGCAGATGACGCGCTCCAGCCCTTCCCACATGGGCAGGGTGGCGCACTCTCCGCAGCGCGGACATGGATTCGGATGCTGGTCGAGGCAGGCCACGGGCGCGAGCCCGCCCTCGGTCAGGCGCAGGATCTCACCGACGGTGTAATCCTGCGGGACACGGGCCAGCCGGTAGCCGCCCTGATAGCCGCGCGTGGTGCGCAGAATGTTGGATTTGCCCAGCATGGGCACGATCTGCTCCAGATATTTTTTCGAGATCTCCTGCCGCTGCGCGATGTCCTTGAGCGCGACATAGCCGTCGCCCTGATGCGTGGCCAAATCGAGCATCATGCGCAGGGCATACCGGCCTTTTGTAGATATTTTCATGGGCAGCCCCCCTTTAAATTACATACTATAATAATAACATATGCTTACTAGGCTTTCAAGCGGTTTCTGGCGCACCTGCACAGGCGGTCGTCCTGCTTGACAGCGGCTTGGCAAGCCACTATAATAAGGACATATTTCCGGCCGGGACGCGCCGTGTGCGTGCCATACGGCCGGAAGTCTGTGCGTTTAGCGGCAAATTATGCGCTCGGAGGGGCTCATGGACAGCAGAAAGAAAAAGCTCACGCAGTATGTTGTGCCGACGATTCTCGGCAACTGCGCTTATTTTCTCTTTACGATCATCGACGGCATTTTTGTCGGGCAGGGCGTCGGCACGGATGCGCTCGGCGCGGTCAATCTGGTCTGGCCGTTTGTGATGGTGCTCAACGCCATCATCATGCTCACGGTCGTCGGCGGCGTGACGGTCTCGGCCGTGCGCATCGGCCGCGGGGACATTGCCGGCGCAAATCAGGCGTTCATGCACTCGCTTGCCGGCACGCTGACGGCCGCGATCATTATGACGCTCATCGGCACGTGTCTCACGTCTCAGATCGCAACGCTGCTCGGCGCAAACGAGACCTATCATCAGCTCGTGTGCGACTACCTGTTCTGGTATTCGCTCTTTGCGGTGCCGTCGGGTCTGATGACATTTATGAATAACTACTGCCGCAACGACGATTCGCCCGTGCTCGTGAGCGTCGGTTCGACGATCGCAACGGGGATCAACATCTTCCTCGACTGGCTGTTTGTGTTCCCGCTGCAAAAAGGACTCATGGGCGCGGCCATTGCGACCGGCATCTCGCAGACGTGCGGTATGCTGATCGTATCGACGCACTTCATCCTGCGCCGCGGCCAGCTGCGGGTGGGCCGGTTTCGTTTTTCGGGCAAGCTCGCGCGCAAGCTGCTTTTGCGCGGTACGCCGGAGGCCATCGCGCAGTTTGCCGTCCCGGTGGCGACGCTGTGTACGAACTACGTCCTGCTTGGCCGCCTTGGCGACATGGCCGTGAACGCCTATTCAATCATCTGCTACGTGGCGTCGTTTTCCGCGGCCATCTTCATCGGCGTCTCGAGCGGCCTGCAGCCGCTGCTCGGCCAGAGCTATGGTGCGAAGGACGCGCAGGAGCTCCGGTGGTATTTTCGCGCGGGCGTGCTCATTGACCTGATCGGCAGCACGCTCATCAACGTGGTGCTGCTGTTCGTCGGCGGGCCGATCTGCAAAATGTTCGGTGCCGATGCGTTGACGCTCGCCTGCACGGTGCAGTACATGCCGCGCTATGCCTGGGGCTTTATCATCATGAGCGTGAACACGCTCATATCGGCCTATCTCTATTCGACCAAGCGCACGAAGCAGGCGGTCATTTTGAACCTGTGCCGCAGCTTCCTGCTTGACAGCGCGGTCATTTTTGCCGTGCCGGCCATTTTTGGCGGCAACGCTGTCTGGCTGACGATGGGCATCTATGAGGGGCTGGCACTGCTGCTCGGCGTTGTGCTCCTGCGCACGTCGGAGCGCAACGGCATCGTGTTTCGCTGAAACTGCATGCGAAACGGCCGCCGGTTTCTGACCGGCGGCCGTTTGCTGCCCGAATTTATTTGCCCACGCAAAAGCGCGCGAAGATGCGGTTCGTGATGTCCTCGCGGATGGAGGCGCCCGTCAGTTCGCCGATGGCGGCCATGGCCTCTTCGGCCTCCATGAGCACGGCGTCGGGCGTCACGCCCAGCAGCATCGCCTCGCGCGCGGCGCGCAGCGACTCCAGCGCGCGGCCGATGGCCTCGGCATGGCGAGCGTTCGTGAGGATCTCGCCGGCCGGCGCGTCCGGGGCGGGGAAGTGCTCCGCGACTGCCTGCTCGAGCGTCTCCAGACCCGTGCGCTCTTTTGCCGAGAGCACGCACACGGCGTCAAACTGCGCCGCCAGCGTATCCGGCTGCACGGCGGCGGGCAGATCGGCCTTGTTGAGCACCGCGATGCGCACCGGCGCTGCCTGCGCGGCCGCGATGACCTGCCGGTCATCATCGTCGAGCGGCCGCGCCGCGTCAAACACCGCGATGGCGAGCGCCGCGTCCGCCGCTGCGTCCAGTGCCCGGTGCACGCCGATGGCCTCCACGGGGTCGGCCGTGTCGCGCAGCCCGGCGGTATCGGTCAGGCGCAGGAGCACGCCGCCGAGCGTTACGCGCGCGTCGATCGTGTCGCGGGTCGTGCCGGGTACGTCCGTCACGATGGCGCGCTCGTAGCCGAGCAGGGCGTTGAGCAGGGAGGACTTGCCCGCGTTTGGCCGGCCGAGGATCACGGCCGGAACGCCGCCGTGGAGCACATTTGCGCGGGAAAACGTGTCCAGCAGTCGCTGGAGCTGGTCGATGCAGTCGGTCAGCGTGGCCTCGTAGGCGCTGAGCTGAAAGTCCGGGATGTCCTCGTCCGGGTAGTCGATCACGGCGTGGTAGTGGCTGGCGATGTCCTGCAGCGCATCATATACGGCCTGCGCGCGCCGCAGCACCGCGCCGCCGAGCTGCCCGGCGGCATTTTTCGCATCCAGCGTGGTTTCGGCGTGGATGAGGTCGATGACGGCTTCTGCCTGCGTGAGATCCATGCGGCCGTTGAGGAAGGCGCGCTTCGTGAATTCACCCGCCAGCGCCTGCCGCGCCCCGGCGGCGAACAGCGCCTGCAGTCCCGCGCGCAGCACGGCCGGCGAGCCGTGGCACTGCAGCTCGGCCGTGTCCTCTCCGGTGTAGCTGTGCGGGGCGCGGCTGACGGTGCACAGGCAGAGGTCGAGCGTTTGGCCGTCGGTGTCGCAAAAAGCGCCGTAGACGAGCTTGCGATCCGGTGCTTCGGACATGGGGCGGCCGTTCGCCGGGCGAAACACGCGGTCGATAACGGTGAGCACCCCGTCACCGGACAGACGCAGGATGCCGATCGCGGACAGGACGTTGCCGGTCGCAATGGCGGCGATCGTATCAGACATGAGAAAACTCCTTTGTGCAGATCGGCGGAGCCGCCGGCTCCGCCGATCCGATCGTTTTATGATTGTGTTTGCGAGCGCAGGCTCGCTTCCCGCAGCCGCATGAAAACCGTGGCGGCCTGTGCGCGCGTGGCAAGTCCGCGTGGGTTGAAGTAACCACGCTCATCACCGGCGATGATCCCGGTCGTGCGCATGAGCTCCACACCGTCGCGCGCCCAGTCGGAGACCGCGTTCATATCCCGCAGCGTGACAGGGTCGGTGATCGTGGGAAGTGCTTTTCCGGTGCTCTGCACATAGCGCGCGATGATGGTCGCCATCTGTTCGCGCGTGATCGGCGTGTTCGGTTCAAAGCGCCCGCTGTCCATACCGTTGACGATGTTTTGCTGCGCGGCCCATTCGACATACGGCGCGTACCAGCTCCCGGGCGTGACATCTGTGAAGGAAACGCTCGTGTAGTCCGCTTCGTTGATCTGCACAAGCCGGCCCAGCACCGTCACGAACATGGCGCGCGTGAGCGCGTCATTCGGCGCAAAACATCGGCCGCCGACGCCGTCCATGAGACCGTTGGCAGCAACGTATTCCACGGCATCAGCGTACCATGCACCGGCGGGCACATCCACGAAGCGCGTGACGGAAGCGCTCGCTGACACAAGCAGCGAGACGGTCTGCTCGCAGGTAATGGTCGCCCGCAGATTTTCACAGGCGATGTAGCGGTGCGCCGTGTGCAGCGCGCCGGAGGCGGCCTTTTTGCCGTCGGTCGTGTCGACGAGCACACCGGCGGAAATGGTCACGCCGGCGCTCCCGCTCAGAACGGTGAAGCAGTCGCCGGTCTTGAGCGCGACCGTGCTGCCGGCGTTGAGCGTGCAGATGCGGCTCTTGGCGGCGGTGCTGTGCAGCGCCGCGTCATGCGTCTGCAGGGCTTTGTCCAGTGCGGCCTGCGCGGCGGAATGCGCCGTGGCCTCGGCGTGGCTCAGCACCGCAGACGACCAGCTGTCCACAAAGCTGTGCGACAGCAGCGGATCCTGCCGACTGCCGGCGTCGGCAGCCAGAGCGGGCGCCGTGCCGGCAAGCAGCATCAGCGTCAGCAGCAACGAGATCAGTCGCTTGATTTTCAAGGGGCAGACCTCCTTTGCGGGCTGTCAGGCCTTCTTGTTCTTCGCAGCGCGGGCCTCGGCCTCGTCCTGGCTTTCGGCAATGTAGTAGCCGAGCGCCAGCAGGCTGTCGGAGAAGTGGATGTTTTCGATGATCGGGTCGGCATCTTTGATCTGCAGTTCCGTGTTCGTGAAGTTCCAGATGGCCTTCACGCCAACGGAGCAGATCTCATTGGCGACGTCGTTGGCCATGGCCCTCGGCACACAGAGAACGGCGACGTCCGGCTGGAGCTCGGCAAGAATGTTGTCGAGCGTGGAGAAGTCATGCACCACGATGCCGTGCATTTCCTTGCCGATGAGGTCGGGGTTGATGTCGAACGCGGCCTTGAGGGTGAAGCCGTACTGCTCGAAGCAGAAGTTCTCCACCAGCGCGCGGCCGATGTTGCCGACGCCGACCAGAACGGCCGAGTAGTTGCGATCCATGCCCAGGATCTTGGCGACCTCGCCGCGCAGCGCCACAACGTTGTAGCCATAGCCCTGCTGGCCGAACTCACCAAAGCAGCTGAAATCCTGACGGATCTGCGAGGGGGTCAGGCCCATCTGGCGGCCCAGCTCGCCGGAAGAGATGCGCTCGATCCCGGCAGCATTCAGATCGTCAAGCTTCCGGAGATAGCGGGGCATTCTTCTGATGACATTGTTCGATACTTTGATACGTTTCACGAGTCATTATCCTCCTGATGGCAAAAGACACCATATTGTTAAGAAATACATCTGTTTGTTACGAAAATAGCAAGGCACAAGCAGACACGATAGATTATAACACACGTTTTCGCGTGTTTCAAGTAAATGGTTGCCAAGGATGTTCAAAAAATTGTGGTTTTTTGTCGTCGTTTTGCAGCAAATGATTGAAAAATGGCAAGTGGGGGAGCGGGAGCGCGTGCAAGTGAAAACCCGGCAGGCGTTTGCCTGCCGGGTCAAAGGAGCCAATCCTGGTGTTCAGTTTTCCGGAAGGCCCGTCAGCCGGCAAAACTCTGCGGCGGCGTCGGGCACACGGTAATACTGTGTATCCGTGCTGCTGACGAAGACCACGTCCTTGCCGTCGCACCAGACGGTCACACGTGTGGTCACGCCGTCGGCGCTGGTCTCTTCCAGCACGCACAGCGGTGTCCGGTCGGCATCGAGCGGCTGTACCGGCTGCGTCCGCACCAGAAGCGCAGACAGCGCCTCGATGGTCTTGCGGTCGGAGATGTGCAGTGTCGTGCTGTCCGCGCTGCTTTCCGCCGGGACGGAGAAGAGCAGACTGCTGACGCTGTCGTCGAGCACCGGCGCGCTTTCCGGAGGGGGGAGACTGTCCTGCTTCCGACCATCCGCATCCTCTTCCTTGACGGAGGGAGACAGGGTCACGGTTGGCGCCTGCGCATTGTCGAGCGCGGTGTCGGCGCCGCTCGGCTGGCTTCTGTGCGGCACGAACCAGAGCGTTGCACCGAGGATCAGCGCGAGACACGCCGCCATGACCGAGATCGGCAGCAGGGGAGACGTACGGCCGGCGGCCGGGCGCTTTCCCGCGGCCGGCCGGGGCTGAGCAGCCCTGCGAATGGGCGTCGGCTGCACATGCCGCGCCGGGCGCGCCGGGGCGGCGGAGCGCGGCGGCATCGGCACGGGCTCCTGACGCACCTGCTGCATGATGCGCGCGGTCAGGTCGGCGGGCGGCGCGGCGGCCGCGTCACGGACGGCGGCCTGAAGCGCCAGAAAGTCGTCATAAACGCGCTGACATTCGGGGCAGGTGCGCAGATGTGCGCGCAATGTCTGCACCTGCTCCGGCGGCAGTTCGCCGTCGAGCAGCTGGCTGATCTGCTGCTGGTAATGTTCACAGGCGCTCATCCGTCTGCACCTCCCTTCGTCTGCTTTGACGCATATCGGTCGGGAAGGTTCCCGTCGGCGAGCAGGAAATCGCAGAGCCGCCGCCGCGCGCGGAACAGGCGCGATTTCACCGTGCCGGCCTCGAGGTGCAGCACCTTGCCGATCTCGGCATAGGACAGGCCGTCGAGCTCGCGCAGGATGAGGATCTTGCGGGCATCGTCCGGCAGGCTGTCGAGCCCGCGCGCGACGGAGCGGCGCATTTCGCTGCGGGTCAGCTGCTGCTCCGGGCCGACGCTCTCGTCGGCGGGGAGGTCGAACTGCGGCTGCTCGTCGTCGTCCTCGGAGGCGGTGAGCGACACGGTCGGGTGCCGCCGGCGGCTGCGCAGGAAGTCGATGCACACGTTCGTCGTCAGCCGGTAGAGCCAGACGGAGAACTTGCTCTCGCCGCGGAACGTGCCCAGCGCCCGATAGGCGCGCAGGAATACCTCCTGCGTCATGTCAGCGGCGTCCTCCTCGTTGCCGACGGTGCGCAGGGCGAGGTTATACACTTGTTTCTGGTAGGCGACGACCAGCGCCTCAAAGGCGTTGGTGTCCCCGGCGCACACCTGAGCGATGATGCGCCGTTCCTCGTCCCGGTCCATGGTTTCCTTGCCTTTCTGCGGTCAGTCCCGCAAGTCGCGCTGGATGGCGCGCGTGATGCGCCGCAGGTCGTCGAGCGTCTCGACGTGCACGATCTCCTGCTTGTAGACATTGGCGTGCGGCACGCCGCGCAGATACCAGCAAAACTGGCTGCGCGCTTCGAGGCACGCCAGCCGTTCGCCCTTGATCTCGGCAGCAAATTCGATCTGATGCAGTGCCGCCTCGATCCGCTCGCGCAGCGGCGGCAGCGGCGGCTCCGGCTCGCCGGCGATGGCGGCGTTGCCGCGCGCGAACAGCCACGGGTCGCCGAAGCTTCCGCGGCCGACCATTGCCAGATCGGCGCCGGTGTAGCGCAGGATGTGCGCCGCGTCTGCGCCGGAAAAAATGTCGCCGTTGGCGATGACGGGGATCGTCACGGCGCGCTTGACGTCACGGATGATGTCCCAGTCGGCGCGGCCGGCATACATCTGCACGCGCGTGCGCCCGTGCACGGCAATGGCGGCCGCGCCCGCCTGCTGGCACATCTGCGCAAAGGCCACGGCGTTGACGTTTCCGCCGTCCCAGCCCTTGCGGAATTTCACGGTCACGGGCACATCGACGGCCTTGACGACCGCCTCGATGATGCGCCCGGCGAGCTCGGGATCGCGCATGAGCGCCGAACCGTCGCCGCTGCGGATGACCTTGCCCACCGGGCAGCCCATATTGATATCCAGAATGTCCGCACCGGAGTATGCCAGCGCCATGGGCGCGGCCTCGGCCATGACCTCCGGCTCGTGGCCGAAGATCTGCGCGGCGGCGGGGTGCTCGTCCGGCGGCGACCAGAGCAGCTGCTTCGTTTTTTCATCGTGATAGACCAGCGCCTTGGCGCTCACCATTTCCGTGCAGGTGAGGGCGGCGCCCTGCGCGCGGCACAGCGCGCGAAACGGCGCATCGGTCACGCCCGCCATGGGCGCGAGCGTGAGCGGGCCGCAGATCTCGACGTTTCCGATCTTCACCATGCGATCTCGAGCTCCACGGGGCAGTGGTCGCTGCCGTAAATGTCGGAAAGAATGCTGGCCGTCTCGATCTTTTCCGCCGCGCGGTCCGAGCACAGGAAGTAGTCGATGCGCCAGCCGGCATTGTTCTCCCGCGCGTGGAAGCGGTAGCTCCACCACGAGTAGGCGTCCGTCTCGTCCGGATGCAGGGCGCGGAACGTGTCCGTGAAGCCGGCGTGCAGCAGCTCCTGAAACTTCGCGCGCTCCTCGGGGCTGAAGCCGGGGTTGCCGACGTTGCGCTTCGGGTTTTTCAGGTCGATCTCCGCTGCGGCGACGTTCATGTCCCCGCAGATGACGACCGGCTTGTGCCGGTCGAGCGAGCAGACGAATTCGCGGAACGCATCGTCCCAGTTCATCCGGTATTCCAGCCGGCGCAGACCGTCCTGGGCGTTCGGCGTGTAGACGCACACAAGATAGAATTCCGGGTATTCGGCCGTGATCACGCGGCCCTCCAGATCGTGCTGCGGCAGGCCGAGATTATACTGCACGTCGAGCGGCTCGGCCTTCGTGAACACGGCGGTGCCGGAGTAGCCCTTCTTTTCGGCGCTGCACCAGTACTGATGGTAACCCGGCAGGTCGAGCGCGATCTGCCCGGGCTGGAGCTTTGTCTCCTGCAGGCAGAAAATGTCCGCATCCAGCGCGCGGAACGTGTCCGCAAAGCCCTTGGTCACACAGGCGCGCAGCCCGTTGACGTTCCAGGATACAAGTCGCATTTCGTGTCCTCCGTTTTCACCGCTACGCAGCGGTTGATCGTGATGCCCTGATCGTAGAATTTCGCCTCATAGTCGGTCATGACGCCGACAGGGCCGTCGGCGTGCAGGTCGTGCGTGACCTCGCGCAGCTCCCAGCCCTCCTGCGCGAACTGCTCGAGTGAGAAGGCGAACAGCGGGTCGTTGTCGGTCTTGAACCAGATCTCGCCGCCGAGCGGCAGCACGTTTGCATACAGCGCCAGAAAGCCCGCATAGGTCAAGCGTCGCTTGTGCTGGCGGGATTTTTTCCATGGGTCGGGGAAGTTGATGTAGATGCGTGAGACCTCGCCGGGGGCGAACATGTCGAGCAGGTTGGCTGCGTCCCGGTCGAGAAAGCGCACGTTTTCGAGCCCGCGCTCGGTCACGCGCTCCATGCCGACGACCATGGCGTCCGGAACTTTTTCAATCGCGGCGAGGAAGATATCCGGATTTTGCGCCGCAGTGTCCGCTGTGAAGCGGCCCTTGCCGCAGCCAAGCTCCAGATGCAGCGCCTGATGGCCGGGGAACTGTTCCAGCCAGCGGCCGCGCAGCGCCTCGGGGTTAGTGATCAGCGTGGCCGCGCAGCGCTCCATGCGTGGGACGAGGTTGGGCTTTTTTCGCATTCTCATAGGTTGATGCTCCTGTCATAACAAGTCCTGATTTGATGTTTAGAGCATACCACACGCGCCCGAAAACTGCAACGCAGAAAACCATTGCGCATTTCTAAAGAATATGTTAAACTTTATTTTATGCAAATTGCGAAATTCCATATCCGGGTGTAGCGCAGCTGGTAGCGCGGGTGGTTTGGGACCATCAGGCCGCAGGTTCGAACCCTGTCACTCGGACCATAAGTCCACCGTAATTTCGATAGAATTACGGTGGGCTTTTTCTGTGCCTGGAAACTGTTTGAAATAAGACTTTTGGCCGTCTTGGCATATAATATAAATTGATCCCGCTACGGAGAAATTTCGCAGCGGGATTTTCATTTTATGTAGGCTTTTTTGTCACAAGTGTAGCAGTAATCGTTAGATTCACGTATATTCGTTGAATTCGTGCTGCCTCTTTCTGGATGAATAATTCATTTCAGTCTTGAAATATGGAATTAATTTCTTTATAATGGAAATGCGTGGATAACGCAGGCGAAACATATCATTAGGACGAAATGCGCTGATGATTTTTGGTGAAGAAAGCAAATGGGCTTCTAATGTACTCCATTTTACGGACTGAGCCGAAGTTATATTTTCGTGGAGTTTGCCACTCCACGTGTAACGCAAAACATAGTTATTCTTCTGTATTATAGCACATTGCATATTCAAATGCAATTGAATCGACAAAGAAATGGAAGAAAAAAGTGTGTTTTTGTCAACTTACGTTAATTTTTTGCGGAAAATTACGTTGACTTAAAGTTCAGCGCAGTCATCCCAGCAGTCTGGATGAAATTAAAATAAGATCCACACCCAACATAATCACTGCACAAGGAGGAATTACAAAATGGCAAAGGGTGAGAATATCTTCAGACGGCGGGACGGTCGCTGGGAGGCTCGGTATATCAAGGGTCGTGAGCTATCCGGAAAAATCAAGTATGGATACTGTTATGGGAAAACATATCGGGAAGCCAAAGAGAAAGCCGCAAAGCGCAAAGCAGCTTTGGCAAATGGAGTTCCCTTACTGACATCCAGAACGCAAAAACCGTTCTCCAGCTATTGCTTGGAATGGCTGCATACAAAGAAATGCACGGTGAAAGAATCGACATATATTAAATACAGCACCGCGGTCAATAAGCACATCATGCCAAAGCTGGGCGAGTGCTGCCCGTTGGGATTTACCACAGAGCTGATGGATGACTTTATCAAAGAGTTACAGTTTGAAGATGAGCTGGCGCCGAAGACGGTGCATGATATTCTAGTCGTGCTGCATGGCATTTTGAAGTTCGCTTCCTCGAAGTTTGCAGGCTCATTTCCCGCGGTGGAGATCAACTATCCGAAGATTGGCAAGAAGGAGATGCGCGTTTTGTCCAGAGAAGAGCAGGCGCGCCTCGTTGCCTATCTACATGAGGATCTGGATTCGTGCCGATTTGGTATCTTGCTGGCGCTATGTACAGGCATACGAATTGGTGAACTCTGTGCACTGCAGTGGGAAAGTGTTTCTACAAACGATAAAGCTATCCGAATTGCAAAGACCCTGCAAAGGCTGCATGATACCAGCGTATCGCAAGGTGCTCGAACAAGGATTGTGATTGGTCCGCCAAAAAGCGATACCTCCGTGCGAACGATCCCTATGACGGAATACGCAACCGGGCTTTGCAGGCGCATGAAACCGCAAAGTTCAGTTGCGTATGTTCTGACCGGAACGGAAGCGTTCATGGAGCCGCGGACATTGCAGTATCGATTGGAAAAGTACACGCAGGCATGCGGTCTGGAGGGCGTGCATTTTCATACGCTGCGCCACACATTTGCAACGCGAGCTGTTGAGGTCGGATTTGAAGTTAAATCATTGTCAGAAATATTAGGACATGCCTCTGTGACGATCACGTTGGACCGGTATGTGCACGCTTCGCTGGAACTGAAACGGGATAATATGCAGAAATTGAAGGTAGTGGGTCTATGATCTACGCAGTCAAAACTAGTGTAAGTGAATATCATAAAAACGGGAAAAGCCTTGCATAGCAAGGCTTTTTCTTCGCTTTTGTAGTGGAGTGGCAAACTCCACGAAAGCTCCGCTGACACATCTGCATTAACAAAAGATGTTCGTTTTTGTGCAGCTATGGCGGAGACGGTACTTACTTGAATTGCGCACCTTGAATGGATATTTTTGTACAGCAATTTGCAAATTCAATATCTGTGTAGAGCCTTTGCCCCTGGACGGCTTCGTGCTGAACCGATGGGGGGCAGAGATACAGATATCAATGTAGGGATGTGAGATATGTGACAACAACAGCGAGCAGCTGTTTGACAGAGGAGCGCTCTGCCGATGTGATCATTCAAATAGCAAAACCTGTATTGGAACAAAAGAAGCTGTACCTGATAACGAAGCGTGCTTTTGACATAGTATGTTCTTTCTTGGGCCTGCTGATTCTGGCAATCCCGATGATAATCATTGCATTGATCATCACTTTGGACTCGCCAGGTTCCCCAATTTTTAAGCAGGAGCGGCTCGGCCTCCATGGGAAGCCGTTTATGATCTATAAATTCAGGTCAATGCGTCTTGACGCAGAGGAAAACGGCCCGCAGTGGGCAGATGAGCAGGATCCAAGATGCACACACTTCGGCCAAATTCTCAGACGCACCCGGCTGGACGAGCTTCCTCAGTTCTATAACATCCTGCGCGGCGACATGAGTTTCGTCGGCCCGCGGCCGGAGCGTGCTTATTTCTACGGAGAATTTGAAAAATACATTCCCGGTTTCTCCAACCGGTTAATAGTTGTTCCTGGCCTGACTGGACATGCTCAGGTGAATGGCGGATATTCTCTGAAGCCGGAAGAAAAAATCATCTACGATATGGAGTATATAGAAAAGCGATCGATTTGGATGGATTTGGCGTGTATTGGAAAAACGATCCGCGTCGTTTTGTGCGGCGCGGGTGCCCGATAAAGAAAGATGCGTTTGGAGGACAATCCTAGAATATGAACGAAGGTAAGAAACCGTATGCTTCCGTGGTGGGCACAGAGCTGTCACTATGGGATATTACAAAGATTCTGTTGGCAAAGATTCATTGGCTGCTCCTTGCGGGGGTCGTTGCTGCTGCGGGCGTTTATGCAGTAGTAACAATTTTTGTTACGCCGACCTATGAATCTCGAGTGAGTTTTTATGTATATAACAGTGCGGACAATTCTTCACAGGGAACAATCAATAACAGCGACCTTCAGGCGGCGGAGAGCCTTGCTACGACCTATTCAAAGATCCTGGCGAGCAATTCTGTTTTGGATTCCGTCCTGAGTGATTTGAGAGCAGAAACCTCATTGTCGAGAAAGGAACTTAGCCGCATGGTGAATGTCTCCGTTGTGTCGGATACACAGTTGCTGGAGGTGGCAGCGACCTCGACCGATCCGGAGCTTGCCTGTAAGATCGCCAATTCCTTTGCAAAAGTTGCGCCTACTGAAATCGTTCGTATTACCAAGGCGGGCGGCGTCGAGGTCGTGGACCGACCGGAGGTGGCAACGGAAAAATCTGCGCCCAAAACCGTATTTGACAGCGCGATTGGATTTGTGGTTGGCGTGATACTGGCTTCAGTTGCTATTATTCTGCGAACGATGGCCGATACGACCATCTACCTGCCGGAGGACATTGAAAAGTCCGCCGGTGTGACTGTCCTTGGTCAGATACCGGATATCCATGCGACAAATGAGAATGCTGGCTGCTGGAAGCTGGCGGAGGGAGGTGCAGTGCTCTATGGCGAAAAAGAAAGAAAGCCGAAAGGTAGCGATTGAAGCTGTTCGTACAAGCAGGAAACGTCTGCTGACCAATGAATCTCCATTTGCGATAAAGGAAGCCTATGTAAAGTTGCGCACCAGTTTGATGTTCTGCATGACGGCGGATAAGGAGCGCCCATGTACGAGCTTCGCCGTCACTAGCGCAAAGCCCTCTGAGGGCAAGAGCCTGACAGCAGCCAACATTGCCATTAGCTATGCAATGTTGGGCAAAAGGGTGCTCTTGATCGATGCGGATATGCGCAAGCCGACACAGCGCCGCCTTTGGAGGGTGGAGAAGCCTACCGGCCTGTGCGACTTTCTTGCAAAAATATCGAAGCTCGAACTGGACAAGGTGAAAGATCTGCCGCTTTGGATCGTTTGCACTGGCACCATCCCGCCGAACCCCTCCGAATTGCTTTCATCCGAGCGCATGAAGCACTTCGTGGAAGAAAGTGCAAAGGTTTATTATAAATTATATATGTCTTTTTGACTATCTTTTTATATCTTCTTAAATGTCCGC
>ENA-OWPM01001539-OWPM01001539.1-human-gut-metagenome-genome-assembly--contig:-NODE-1539-length-18061-cov-18.605631_pt1 | contig 18061 bp, 18 predicted proteins | sample MGYA00248267_ERZ651852 | MGnify/ENA primary metagenome ERZ651852 (study PRJEB26924, sample SAMEA4378228) | human gut metagenome | biome: human gut; feature: human-associated habitat; material: faeces...
CGCCAGGCAGACCACCGTCAGCCATACATCCAATGAGAAAAAGATGACCAGCATGACCGCCACCGTAGCCACTACATTGACCAAATCCGGAATGGTATGGGCGATGAATCCCTCTATTTTCTCGATATTCTGGTCCATTGTTTTCTTGATGGCTCCCGTAGAGGTGTTGTTCAGATACCCCAACGGGAGCTTGCCGATATGCTCGGACAAACGGACACGCAACCCATACAAGATACGGAATGCAGCCACATGTGAGGACATCAGGGCGGCATAGAGCAATATCAATCCGCCAACAAGCCCTCCAAATGCAATCCATCCCCAACGCATCATGTCCGTTCCGTCCAAAGCGGAAAGATTGGAGCCATTCGACAGCAACTCTTTCAAAATTTCATAAACAGCCCAATAAGGCACAAGCATACACACCGCGCTGCCAGCCGACAGCAGACCTGCCAATATAAGCAGGCCTTTCCTTTGTCCCGCTATCTCGAACAGACGGGACAAACCTTTTTTCTTTTTTGACTTTTCCATTATTATTACGCTATTTTGATGTGATTTTATATCCGAGCAATGAACTGAATTTGTAGCAAAGCCAAGGGATGCGCCCCAATATCTGCCCGAAGAAGAATCCCCAGCGTGAACGGAAGAACTTCATGTAGTTAGCCTGTTCAATGAGCTTTAAAGACGGTTCCCATTGTTCCACCACATACCCGTTGCTTATGCCGGAACGGATTTGAGCCTCGTGTTTGCGGAGCGAATCGGGCTTCACACCATGTCGGCTCATTATCGTGCCGCACACGTCAAACCACAATTCACCTCCCCCGAAACGGCTTGCCACGTGATGCAGGAAGGCTTTTACTTGCTTCTCGTAGAAGTACATCAGTACCCCCTCCACGATGAAGATAAATTCTGCATCGGGATGTTTCCGACGCAAGTCATCCATCCAGTCGGTCTCCAACAAAGACGCTTCAATATAGACATTGTCCGGCTGTTCGGGTATCAATTCTCGGCGTAGAGCAATGACCTCAGGCAAATCCAAATCATAAAAGACTGCTTTCTGACTTCCGATACGCTGGAAACGGGTATCCAGTCCACATCCCACATTGACCACGACCGGATGCGAATGTGTCTTAATAAATCGGCGCACGGCGCGGTCAAAATACCATCCACGCACCACACATCCCACTTCGCTCAACTTTGCCCCGTCGAACTGGGAATAATCGTATTCCAAACTGTCCGCCAACCATTCCGCAGTCTTGTCATATAGGATGGGATTATTCCGGCTGCTTTCTTTGGCTCTCATGTATAGCGGAATAAGCAATGTTTCCGCTACAATGCTCTTAAACTCGTATTTCTGTTTCATATTTTGGGATATTTAATAGTGAACGATATTCAGAATTGTTCATAAAAAAAGGAGGAAACCTCCGTGAAGATTTCCTCCTTACCAACCGTTCTGATGCGGTTGAATGTTCGTATGTACGTTGTCTGTATCTCATATCTTGATAATAGCCCTCCAACCTTGGATTTCAAACAGGATATAATCGTGCAAAATAGACTCCATCTCTTGCCGGGGTACGGAATGCATCAATAGCTCCTCGAACATCGTGAACATCCATACCGTATGCAAATGAATGATAAAATCGGACACAGCCGTATTGATTTCGGGATGTTTCCGCTGCATGGACGCGAACCACGCCTTGACCACCTCTGTAGAGCGGTCGGTATAATTCTCGCGGAAGCGTTCCAATGAAGAACCTTGCGCACGGAACAACAGTATTTCCATTAGCGAACGGTGTTTGTCTATAAGCGAAACATATTCATCAATGCAGGATTTCAGGTATTTTTCCGACCGCATCATCATAATATCTTCGCCCCGTATGCCGTGGTGTTCTTGCAGCATGGCTTCCAAAGCGCACAAAACAGGACGGACCACTTCATGGAATAATTCATCTTTGCTTGTGAAGTAGTTATAGATATTCCCAACACCAACACTCGACAATTCCGCTATTTCGCGCATGGAAGTCTTGGAATAGCCTTTCTTCTCGAATTGCTGTCTGGCAATCGTCAATATCCGACCCCTTATGTCCTCTTTCAGCACTTGCATTTATAACGAACAATGTCTGTTTTTAATTTTTTGCAAAGGTATAAGGCTTGAAATTGTCGGGCAATACCTATTTTTAGGGATTTTACAATATCCAATATATACTTTGGACTTTATTTTATGTAAGCATAAATAAGAAGTAGAATAGTGTAAAATATAAAAAAGGACATCATAATTTTCGTCCAAAAACTTGATAGCCAAATACCTTCATTCTTTTGAAGGTGTTTGGCTAACTTTTTACTATGTTCCTCCAAAAGTTTTTTCTCTGCCTTGATGTGGTCGGCAGAACATTGGTTTACCTTTGCCAGTTCACGGTCATCAACCTTAGCATGGATGACGGTATTCTTTTCCACTTTGACAATGGCATTGCTGATGCCGTCCACTATGTTGTCGGCACTTTCCTTGGCTGCTTCCAGAGCCTTGAAAGCCGCCCGTTCCCGTTGGACGGTGTGCTTTAGGCTGCCGTGTATGCCGTGCAGTTCTTCTTTCAGGGCTTGGATTTCATTCAGCAGATTGCGAAGTCCAACTATTTGACAGTTGACTTCTTGAAGCAGTCCGTCAAGCTCCTGCATATCCTGTTTCAACTCCTCTTCGGGTGTATAATTGGCAAGCCGCTCACGCAGGGCGGCGGTATCGGGTTGTTTCATATCCTCTGTTGTTTATTGGGTTTGTCATTTGCGTTTCATTCCTGATTTCTTCTGTGTGCCGAGCCTGTGCGAAGCCTCACGCGCACAACGGCGGGCAAACTCTATCTCGTCCTCCTCCGGGTCGCGTCCCCATTTGAGGTCGGACTGCGAGCCGCCTCCACCGCCGCCGGATGTCATCTCGTAGGGTGACGCTATAAGGGTGAAGTAGGCCATCGCCAAGTTCTGCAAGTTCTGCAAGTCCTGCCAGTTGGTAAGTTCTTGGTAGTCGAACTCGTTGTTGAAGAAGTCAAGCACCTTGTCGGGCAGATAGCGTTTGTAGGTTTTTCCGTCATGTTCAAACTCCGTAGACTGGCGGTTCGGCTTATAGTCCGTGTAGTCCTCGTAAACCGAGTTGTTTCGCAGTCCCAATGGCTGTGGCTTTTGTCGGGCTTCATTAGGAACGGATGGCTTCGGTGTTGCTGTGGCGGTCGGTTTGGGTGTCGGGCTTGCTTGTTTGGCTTTCTGTTTGTCCTGTTCCGGATGCAGCTTCTCCCATGTCTGCCTGATGCGTGATGCGGTCAGGTTGCGCCCCTTGCCAAGTTCGGAAGCCTTAAACCTTGTGTTGCCCTTGCAAAGCACATAGCCGCGTATCACATCCTTCTTGTCCTTGCGCAAGTACAAATCGTATCCTTTGGCGGCAAGCAGTTCCTTGTAACCGTCCCATGACCATTCGTCAAGCTTACGCAAGGCTTCCATGCAGTCGGCACTGACTTGTGGGATGTTCGCCTCGTGTATGTGCATGGCGGTAGTCCAGCCCCTTTGCCGTGCGACCTTTTCAGCTGCCCGTTGTGCCCGTAAGTGGATGGCGTGGTCGTTGTTGATGTTCCCGTCCTCGTCCACCCGGCAGACAATGGCATGGAGGTGCGGTATGCCGCTCTTGGATTCCTCGTGCAACCAGACGCTGGACTTGCTGCCCGATACGTTGGTGCGTGGGGAAACAACATTGCCGTCCTTGTCCCGGATTTCCTGCTCGTCGAAAGCCGCCGCGAAGTCGTACCACAGTTGCCGCCAGTCATCCAAGGTGAAGTCTTCGGTATGTTCCATCGCCGGGCTAATCTCCATGCGGATGACATTGTTCTTGATGTTTGCGTGGTTCATGGTAGCGAACTTCATTTCCGTCCATATTCCCGTAGCGTCCATGCCCTGCGGCATGAAGTTGTCGCAGATGCGCGTTATCTTTTCGGGATGTTTCTTGTTCTTCGATTCGCCCGATACATAGAGCATCGCCCTTATGCCGTGGGCTACCGCCTTTGCGTTGGCTATCATGCGCCGTCCTCCTTAGCTTCTTGGTTTGTTGTCCCTGCCGGATAGCTGTTCGCCGTCTGCGTGGACTGCAGGAAGTCGACGACATGGTTCGTGACATGGGCCACTTTCTCGTACCATTCAAGCATGGTCTCTTCGTGCCGGAAAAGGCGTAGCTTCTCGTTGTCGGTCAGTCCGTGCAGGGCGTTGGCGAAGTTCACCATGTCCGTGCGGCAGGCCGCAAGCTGACGCAAACCGTCCAGTTCCCTGTCGGAAAGCCTTTGCCGTGGCTTGTAGCCGAGTACCCTTGCCCGGATGAAATCACTGCGTGTCATGCCGCACCGGCTAGCGGTCTCTTTGATTTGCGAAAGCTCCTGTTCCGTGACCTTGGTGACAACCACCTTGTCGCGCCTTATAACGAGCTTCTTTTGCTCGTGCTCCTGACTGGAGGTATCTTCGTATTCCATATATAACAGATGTCTTTGAAAAGTCGTGAAACGGTTTCTAAAAGAGGGATGATGCGAGCCTGCGAGCGGCAAGGACAACAGTCTGCCGGACTGTTGCGAGGGCGTCGTGGTATTACTGTCCGAAGACGGTAATACCTCGGCATACCTCGCAACTGAACGCTACCGCTCCATGTCAATCCATCCGTCCGCTTGCCACAGCCAAAACAGACTGGTGCCAGTGGAGTGCCGGATAATTGAACAACGGAAAATGTTTTTTGCATCCTGTTTCTGTCAGCTTTTATTCTTCCCTCTATTTTCTGAATGAAGGGTTGTCGAATACAATCTTGTCCACCATCTCGTTCAGCCTATCAGCAATCCTGTCGCCGTATAACTTGCGTATCTGCTGCGGTACGAGGTTGGTGGTTATGAACGAGAAGCCACGGTTCTCGTATCTTCTTGCAAGCAGGTCAGTCAGCGGCCTGTGCATGTTGCCGAACTCCTGCACCTCCACAGGCTCTATGCCCATGTCGTCGATGCCGAGCATCTCCATATCACACAGCCGCAGGAACTCGGTATAGCTGTTCCGACACAGATGGGCAATATGAACCGCATTGACGATGGGCATACCGTACACATTCCTGTGGTAGCTGTCCGGTATCCTGACTACATTGAGCAGGTTCTGGAACGCCCTCATCACGGTGGTCTTGCCGTTGCCGCACAAGCCGCACAGCATCACTCCGCACCGTCTGCCGGAGGTAAGGCTCGCAGCAAGGCTCCTGACTTGTGAGTCTACTGCGTCAGGATAAAGAAATGTGCCTCCGAAACGGCTCACTTCGCCTGCGATGGCACATTTGAGTAGTTTCGCAGCCGTTTCTTCATCGAAAGGCAGTCTAAAACGCTCCTTCGTAGTCCTCGGCTGACACAGCCGTGACATCAGAGTCTCTATAAGTTGGGGATTTCCGTTTTGTTCCATATCGGGTTGTATTCAGATGTTTGATAATCCAATGGTAAAAATGGCTTCGGCAATCGCTCTCGTCCCGCTGCGCGTTTCCGCCGATTCTTTGCTCGTCGAAAAAGTCACGGATATGCCCGTGTAGCCTGCTTCTGTCAATAATCCAGTTTTCTCTTTTCGCCAGCACTTCGATAATCTTGTCCTGCCAAGCCGTATCGGCAAGCAGGAGTGACTCAAGCTCATCCAGCGGTTTATGTCCGTCTTCCCGCGCATGTTGGGAGTTGATAATATCTTCGTCTTTATCTTTTATATTAGAATGGGGCAACTGTACGGTCAACTCATGGGTCAACTCATGGGTCAACTCATGGGTCAACTGTTGGGTAACCTGATGCGGCAACTGCCGGAACGGCTGTATGGTCAAGGAATATAGCGCAGGGGTGTGGATTCCTGTACCAACCTGACAATCTATCAGCCCACGTTCTTTGAGATGCTGCCGTGCCTTGCTGATATTCTGTTTGGTGGTCGAGAGCCGTACACAAAGGATGGCTGTATGGCAGGCAAACGGCATGTTCCAGCGTAGGCGGTTTGCCTCATACAGAAGGTAATGATAAAGTGCTACCTCCGTAGGATTGAAAGGGTTGCGCTCCGCTTCTGCCCAAAACCGGTTAATGTAGTCGTATATGCCTGCCATGACTTACCGCTTCGAACGGTTGATGATGTACTTTTGTGCCTGTTGGTCGAGTTCCACCTGCGATGCTACGCGTACATTCTTCATCCATGCCTCCAGTTCGGCTTTGTCAAAGAAGCACAATTTGCCGTTGGGTTTGTAGTAAGGGATGACGCGTCGCATCATCAGCTTGTGAAGATAGCTCACTTTGATTCCGAGAAATTTCGCGGCCTCGGCTGTCGAGATCAGTTGGTTCGTCTGTTCCATATTTCTGTCGTTTTTAATGTGATTTCTTAGGCTGTGAAAGCCGTCGTTCCGATAAGGAAGACGGTGCAAAGTAAGCCATCGGAAATCACACGACAAAGGCTATTAACAGACTGTAAAACAGATGGAAAGCTAAGTGGAAAACTTTTAAAAGCACGGCTGTAAAACAACCGCAAACAGACGAAAACAGGGAATAGAAAAAACAGATGTTAAGCGAGATGGGTTGCCTGAAACGATAAGGCGGTTAAATTTTGATATTTCTCTCCCAACTACGATATGCATCGGTGTCGCGGATATTATCGTCGGCTTCCGCCACTTTCTTAAAAATGGAGATTATAACATCCTCTTTGTCGGCTTTGGAACCCCTGCGGTTCTTCACATCCAACAACTGGCGCATATTGTTCAGATGCCAATAGTCGCCAAAAATTTTCCACTGGCGGCTGATGTTGCAGATTGCTGCTATGCTGTCCGCGATGAAAGCCATCTGTGTGGCATTGCATCCATCATGCGGCCGATATTCCGCATCAAGAAAGCCTTTATGACGCAAGGCTTCCATAAATATCATAGTTCTGTCTCCTTTCAGGGCATCCGGGAAATCCGGTGGAAAGGAAAACTGACATGCTGTCTCTGGTTCTGTGGCCGATTGAGACTTGCCAGAGGAACCGCTATCGGACGGTGAAGAAGCCTTTTTAGATTTGCGCTCCGACAATTGCTCGATTTTCTTGCGATACTCCATATAGACAGCCATCGGAACAATGAAGATAACGAGCGAGATTACCACGAACATGACGACGGTAATAGCATCCGTCTCAAGCCGTGCGACCGTTACCCGTCCGGCAAGGACAGATATGAGTAGCCACACTGCTCCCGGCAGCAGGATGTTCACATTGAAATCATCTGGCAATCTTCTCATACTCTATATATTATTATATTCGTTCAGGTATTGGCAAACTCCATGTCGATAAGGCTGATGGCATCTTCCTTTTTCTTGTTGATGATTTTGGCGTATATCTGGGTGGTCTTCACATCCGAATGGCCGAGTAGCTTGCATACAGTATAAAGGTCAGCACCGAGTGTCAGTAACATTGTGGCAAAGGTGTGGCGGCTGACATGATAGGTTACATGCTTGGTTATGCCCGCCGCCTTAACCCACGGTTTGAGCTGCATATTACAGGTGTCCTCACATGGCAATGTGGGAAATACAAGGTCTTCATCTCCGGCTCCGTTCCGTTCCGGCATCCATTTCCTTGCATTCATGGAAAGGGGAAGATAAAGAGGCTGACGGGTTTTCTGCATGATGATATTGATGCGCCACTGCTCAGCGGAACTATCCACATTTTTCCATTTCAGGACCAGTACATCGCTGATTCGCAAGCCGCAGTAGCAGGAAAACAGGAACGCTCCTTTGACATCCTCCCGTCTGCAAGGAGTGTCTATGAGAATCTTGACCTCGTCTATGGTCAGGAACTCCCGCTTGCTCTCCGGCATCTTGATTTTCTCGTCCGTATTAAGCCGGTTTACCGGATTTTCGGCAATGATTTCCTCTCGAACTGCCGCATTCAACGCTCCCCGGAAGCATCCGAAGTAGGAAACGCAAGTGAACTGCGACAGCTTCTTACCGCTCGGGCTTACATAGATGTTACGCAGGAAGTTTATAAAGGCAAGGCAGAAGTCGCGGTTTATGTCCCGCATGGTCGCCTTTGCATTGAAGGCACGCAGCACATTCATCGTGTTGGATATCAGTTTGCCACTTCCTCGCACTCCTTTTTTCTCCTGACTCTCCTTGTATGCCTGCATCCAGTCGAGAAGCAGCATCTTCGAGCGCAGGGAGGTATTCTTCAGCCCTGCCACTCCATTGGTCAGCTCGATGATGCGCTGCGACTTTATGGTGTTAACCGCAGCAAGTGTGGCTTTATTCTGCGCCTTGGCTGCCGCATTCGTCTCCGGGATGAGATACAGTTTCAGGAACTCATACTGCCTTTTTCCGTCACGGTAGATGTCGAGATAGACGGACTGGCTCCCGTCACTGAGTGTCTTATAACGGACTCTGACAGGTTCCTTGGGCTGTTTGGGTGTCTTTATTGCTTTTGCCATAGTGGTGTCATTTATAAAAGATTTGTTCTTAATCAAACACTTTGTCTATGAGATTGACTGCCTCGTCTTTCCTTCGGTTGATGATTTCAGCATAAATCTGCGTGTTCTTTATCTGGGAATGGCCCAAAAGTTTGGAAACGGTATAAAGGTCTGCACCGAGCGTGAGCAGCATCGTGGCGAAGGTGTGTCGGCTTGTGTGATAGGTCACCGATTTGGTTATTCCGGCATCGGCAGCCCATATTTTCAGGATGTCATTGATGTGGGAGTCTCCGGGCAGATGCTCGAAGACAAGGCTGCCAGTATCGTGTTTCCCGCTGTCTTCACATCCGGGTATCCATCTTCTTGCCTGCACGCCGAGCGGTATATGTATTGGCTTTTCGCTCTTGTTCATGATGACGGAAAGTATCCATCTGCCGTTGTCCTGCGTTATGTCACCCCATTTCAATTTACGGACATCGCCGAGCCGCAAACCACAGTTGCAGGCAAAGAGATATGCGTTCTTGACCGTATTGTTTTTACAAGGTGTCGCAATCAGTCGCTTCACTTCGTCTATGGTCAGATAGTCTCTTTTCCCTTTGCTCGCTTTTGCCCTTTCGTGATGTGAGAGTAGGTTCATGGGATTGGTGGGGATGATTCCTTCCCGCACGGCAACATTAAGAGCTGTCACGAATGTGCACTGGCGGTTAAATGCAGTCTTTGGCTTAAGGTTTTCTCCTTTGGCTGTTTTATATCCGGTCTTCAGATATTCCACAAAGGCAATGCAAAAGTCCTTGCCGATTTCATTTACCTTTGTGTCACCGCAGTTCATTTCGGACAGGATGGCGCACAACCGGTCTATAGCATGGATATCATGTACACCACGGCTACGCTGTATCTCCTTAAAACGGGAAAGCCACTCCAGTATGGATATGTCCTTATTAGAGATATAACCTTGCGTCTCCATAATCCGTCTGTTCTCGACCGGTAACTTTTTCAATTCCCGCAATTTCTTTCTGCAGGCGGTCTCGGCTTTCCGCATCGTGGCTTCATTCAGGCGCAATGATGTGTCATCGGTCTCCGGCACGAGATACAATTTGAGGTATTCGTAGCTGCGATGGCCGTTACGGTAGCAGTCCAGATAAATGGATCTGCGGCCGTCTTTCATCGCCTTGAACCTTATCTTGACTGGCGATTTTTTGCTATCTTTGTTACTCCTGTCCGTCATGAGTGCGTTCGCATCTTGAAATCATACTGCAAATATACTCTCTTTAGTCGAAAAAGAAACAAAAACGGGTAACAAAAATCCGTCTGAAATGAGATTTTTTCGGAATTGAAGAGAATCGTGACAGAAAATGCAAACAACTGCAAATAAGGATAATAAGTGAAAATATCTTCTCTTTAATTCTCATGGTTTATAGACATCGGAAATTAGGCTACCCCATCCCTCTGTTTCGTGGCAGACGGGCAAGCCCGGAGATGAATCGGACTGGCAGGGGCGGATGGCGGAAAGGTATCTGATGCCAAATGTCATTCCACCCTCCCGGTATCCACCAGTTCGAGCCCGAAGGTGTCGATGAAGGTCTGCAACATGGGGTTGCGTTCTATCATCTTTGCGAGAATCATCTGCGGCGTGTCCTCCATCAGCAGGAAGTCGGCGATGTCCAGTCCCTGACTGCGCTGTACGTCGGTCGCTATTCTTTCCAACAGGTCGGAGCATGTGGCACGCCTGCATACGGGTTCCAGCATGGGCAGCCGCTGCCTCCATTCCTCCGTTGCCTTAAGGTCGGGGAAGAGGACAACCTCCCGGCCGCCCAATACCTGCATGGTCTCGCTGTTGAAGCACCCGTGTATCCCTCCGGTGGCAAGCCAGATGAAGTCGGGGATGAAATGGGCGGCGACCAGTGCCGTCTTCTCGCTCTCGACAATGGCTACAGGTTTGGCAGACATTACGGCGGAGTTGTCCGACAGCAGATGTTCTCCGAACAGGCACTGCTTCATCCTGAAATCCGGTATCTTCCTTACTGAATGTACCCAGCTGACTTGGTTGAAAGGCTCCTTAACCCGGTGTCCCGTTTCAGCGTCATAGCCCATGATCTTGCCCGCACGCACATTGCCGTCCCGGTCTGTCTGCCAGAATACGGCTGCTCCGCCCCACATCCTTGACGTGCCTACCCTGTAGAGACGGAACAACCTGTCCGTATTCTCCTTGCCGGCCACCTTAGTGAAGTAGCAGTATAAGGGGTTGATGTCGTACCTGCGCATGGACTGCTCCACCCAATCAGAGGGAAGAAAAGAAATCCGTGGTTTCTGTTCGGGCAATGCTCTTGCTGGCGGTCTTGCAGCTATCGGTGTGCCGCCAAACCTTTCCTGCCCATTCAATCTTTCTTTGACAGCCGGATTGTCCCGGAAGTATTCTTTCGGAGTATAGTGGTAGCCGCAACTGTTGATGTGGTCGCAGATGCCCACATGGTCAGGGAAGGCAATCTCTCCCTCCTCGTCGATATAATGGGTGAAGCAGGACTTCCTGCCGCACTCCGGACAGACGGTCTTGCTGCCCGGACGGTATTTCTGTAGATGGAATCTGTATCCGTTCATGATACTCTCTTTTGTAGATTTCTGCAAGTGAAAACCTCCATTTGCAGTTTGCAATTCTTGCAGTCTTGCAGGAATTCTACTTTTCCGTCACTTCGAGACTGCAAAACTGCAAAGACTGCAGGCTGCAACAAGGGGTCATCCGTTGCAGTTTTGGGCTGGCGGTTCATTGTCATTTTCATTAGGTTTACCAGATTTATCATATATGACTTTCTCGTAATGCCCGGCTTTTGACTTCCGCAACAGCCCGCTCCTGCACAGTTCCCTGAGGTAGTTCATCACCGTGCGTTCGCTGACATTCTGTTGTTCCCTGCCTGTGGCGATGGCCGTCTTCGTGTCGAAAGTGTCCGGCAGCAATGACAGCAGTACCTTGGGCGGTTCCTCGCACATGTCTTCCGCCACGAACGAGCGGATGCGGCGGTACGAGTCCTCGAAATAGCTGTTCAGCTGGATGGCGGCTTTGACGGAAGCCAGATCCACAAACTGCAGATGGCTCTCGTCGGATGCATACCGCAGTACCTGCATGAGCAGGGCCAGCCGTGCCACCTGCGCCGGATGCTTCATCTCGCGGCTTTCCACTTGGGCGTCGTCCTCTATCCGGTTGATGCGTTCCACTTTCCTGTTCCACCATGAGAAGAAATACTCTTTTGCCTCCTTGTCCATAGACAGCACATGGGGCCTCCTTTCTTCCTCTCCCGTGTCATAGTCCAGGGCGAGTACCTTGCCAAGTATCTGCTCCCAGCGTGCCGCTGCCAGAGATGCCCTGTCCTCCCCGCCATCATCCCAATCAGTCCATTTTGACATTTTCCAGGACTTGGGCAACACGAACAGGAAGCGGTCAAGCAGTCCGTTATCCTCGAATCCTTTCGTGAGCAGTTCATGCACACGCTTGGTCTGTGTGGTTCCGACGATATTGATGCACGGCTGTTCTATGTGGACAGGTATCGTACTGCTCACCCTTGTCACGTCCAAAGCCCCGCCGCTCCATGCCGTGAGCAGCTGCTCTATGAGCTGTCCGTTGGTATAGCGGTTGGCGGAGTTGAACATCCCCATGATCTCGTCCACGAGGATGACCACGCTACGGGGATTGTTGTTGTGCGTCAGCAGGAGTGATTCGGGGGTGAAGTCGGACACGACGGTACGCCGCAGCACGGGCTTCTTCCCGTTTTCCCCGGCAGCTTTCCATGCCTCCAACTCCGACTCATACGCCTTGAACAGGGCATAGTCGTGCTTCCGTATGGGACGGTATGCCGCCTCCAGCGGCGGTGTCTTGCCCAGTCCCGGCCTGCCCACGAGGATGATGTAGAGGGCGGCATTGCTCTGCCATTCGCCTTTGATGCGGATACGGTAGGTGCCGCCCAATGCCGCAGATACAGCCGAAATCATGGCAGTCGCTATGAACTCTGTCTTGTAGTTCTCGTACCGGGCCATGTCAAGGATGACGGATTGAACCGTCTGCGGGAACACTTCCAGAGGGAAGCCGGTGTCTTCGGTATGTTCCGCCTCCATGCGGATCATGTTGCACAATTCAAGTTGGGTGTGTGTCATGTCAGCCATTTCTCTTCTTGCAATAGGATGTCACACTCTCGGATTTCCCTCCCGTCTGCACACGCCGGACATCCGACCTGGCGTACATGTTCTTGTTGCCCACCTTGACGGGGACGAGGTAGCCGCGCTTCGCCCACAGGTTGAGCGTGCCCTCACATACATTGAGCAATTCACGGACTTGTTTCGTATTGAGCCATGTCTCTTCTGCCTCACGCTGCATTGCAGCCGCCCGTTCCTCCTGCTGCGCCATGATGGTGCGCTGCACGATGGACTCGGCAAACATCTTCAGGTCGGCGGGCGTGACTTCCAGTTTCACGTTCGCGCCCTGTTCGACCAGACTTTCTATGGTAATCATAAATATCAGTTTTGAAGTTTGTGATGACCATCTTCAAAAGTTCCCTGATGCCCCGCTTCCGATGGCTTATAAAAGAGAAGCACCGCCGACCTTAGGGAAAAGGTTGACGGTGCAAAAGTATATGCGGATTGAAACGAATTGATATATAATGCCTTGTCTTAAATTGTCATGACAATTCAAGTCCGCATGACCATATAAAACGGCTTATTTTGCCTTATCCGGTAGTAGTTTCGACTTCATCATCGGTGGTGATTTCCTTGATTTCTGCCGCCAGTGTCCGGTACAGTTCCCGGTTCTCGTCGCTTTCGATGAGCGGGGCCATCTGGTCTTTCCCGTCCTTGATGATATGCTTTGCCGTCTTCAGGAAGCCGACCGCCTGCCGTATGGCGCTCTCGCTTTTCAGCGAGGGCAGGTCGGGGAACTGCAGTGCCATCCCCACACTGTACTCCTTGGCGGCGTGCATCCCGGCCACCAGCTGTAGGTCTTTCAGCACATAGAACGGGAGTGCCTGGTGGACCGCGCTCGTGTTTATGGAAACGAAACGGCGGATGCATTGCAGGACTTCCTCCCTGTTTCCACACTTGAGATAATCCGCAAGCGGCCGCTCCTGTATCTTCTTCTTTCCGGCCGCCCGCTGCGCCTGCGGCACCGTACCGCTGACGGACTCCGTTGCTGTCGGACAGCATTCGGTATCACCGCCTCCCATCCCGTCCTTTAAGGACTGCAAAGCCCATTCGCCGACGCTTCCTTTTTCAATTGCGTCCTTCATGGCGAAGTGTTCGTTCCAGTCCTCCTGCGTTCGGAAACCGTTCTTTATGGACACTTCAATAATCTGTTTGACGACAATGGAGCAGCCCATCCTTTCGGCGTTCCCTGCCTTGGGATGTCCCGCCTGCCTGCTGACCATGTCAACCATCGCCTCGAAACTCTTGCCGTAGTACAGCCAGCTCAGCACGAGAGGGGCAGACAATGTCACGCGGTGTTTTCTCACGCTCTGTCTGAAAATGTATTTCATCCTGCCCCAGAAAGTGGTCGGAGGCGGGGCAGTGTCTTCTTCCCTCTGTTTCCTGTACAGCTCCACGATTTGCCCAGGCACCGCGTTCTCCTTGAAATGGAGGCCTATGTTCCTGAAGCCGTCCGTGCTGTCGTCACACCATGACTGTTGCCATTCCCGCCTGATTCCGGGCAGTTGCTTGAAGATGGCGCGGCAGACGGCAAGGTACTGCACCTCGTTCCCGTCCGCCATCATTTTCGCGAAGCGGGTGTATTCTTCCCTATGCGCGTCTTTCCACTGGAGGATGTCCGCCTTGAACTGTTCGTATGTCTGTTTCTGCCCGTCCATATTCATAGGATTTTTTGTATGTAAGATAATAAAAGAGGAATATGACAATCAGTCTAAAAGGTTTACGAGTTCCTTCTTCATCTCGTCGTCAATCTTGCGGTACCGTGCGAAGGCCCGGCTCCCTTCCGAATGTCCCGACATGGAGGCTATCAGGTTAGGATCCTTGACCTGCCTGTAAAGGTTGCCGATGAAGGTCTTGCGCGCCGTATGGGTAGATGCGACCTCGTATAAAGGTCTTGCCACATCCTCCCTTGTCTTGGGGTCGAGGACTATGACATTGCGGTCGATGCCCACATACTTGAGTATCTCCTTTATCTTCTTGTTGTAGCCGAAGTGCGAGAACCGGGGGAGCAGGGCGTCCTCCAGATCCTTGTAGCGTTCCAGTATGTCCAATGCCTTCTGGTTGAGCGGCACGCGCACTGTATTGGCATGTTCCATCTTCGTCTTCTGCGGGATGTACTCCACGAAGCCGTCCACGATATTTGCCTTGGTCAGCCTGTTCAGGTCGCTGACACGGCACCCTATCAGGCACTGGAACATGAAGATGTCACGATAGACCGGATAGGTTACCCCCATGCCGCTCAGGTCGGCATAGTACACCTTGTCCCGCTCTTCGAGCGTCAGGTAGAACGGGTCGCCGTACATCGGCCGGGCAATCTGGTACTGGTCAAAGGGATTGTTCCTTGTCAGCCCGCGCTTGACGCACCACTTGATGACGGTGCGGATGCGGTAGAGGGAGCCCGACATGCTGTTCTCGGAACGCTTCTGTTCGACGTTGCGGCGTACCTCATTCCGGTAGAATACGGGGTACATGTCCACGTACTTGTGTTCCTCCTGCATCCACAACTTGAAGTCCCTGATGTCGTCCGCCGTGACGGTGTCGACGCACAGGTGGAAGCCTCTCTGGTGCAGAACTTCGTGGCGGAAACGCTCGTAGCGCAGCACCTTGTTGAGATTGTCGAGATGGTGTTTCCGGCTTTCATCCGCAAGCGGTGTTTCCTCGACGTATTTCCGTATCTGGAACGAGAGCAGGTACTCGTCGGCCTTGTTGCCGCCCCTCGCGTTGATGCCGGGATGGTGGTATTCCTCTATCAGCCCCTTGAGCCAGTTCCCGTCCACTCCCCGGTGGTACTCTTTCGTGATGAGATGGGTGATCTGCTGCACGTCCTTGTCGAAGTTCATCTTCTTTTCCTCCGACACCAGGGCCACGCGGTGCTTGTAGCCCTGCCGTTCCGGGCTCCAGTGGTTGGGATTGATGGACAGTTCGCTCGCGGCCTTGATGTCCACTCCGCCGATGTCCCGGACACGGAAATAGACCCGTGCCTGGTCGGTGATGTTGTTCTTGGCGGCGGTCTTCCGGATGAATGCGGTCACTTTCATATATAAGTCCTCCTTTCTGTCTAGTCTATCATTTCTACAAGCCTTCGCTTCATGTCATCGTCTATCGTGCGGTAGCGGCTGAACGCCCTGCTGCCCTCCACATGTCCCGACATGGAAGCGATGAGGTTTGGGTCGGGCACCTGCCGGTATAGGTTACCCACGAAGGTCTTGCGTGCCGTATGGCTGGTGGCCACCTCGTACAGGGGCTTCTGCACGGTGTTGTAGCCGTGCGTGTCGAGGAAGGTGACCATCCTGTCTAAGCCGCAACGCTTCAGCAGCTCCCGTATGCCGAGGTTGTAGGTGTGTATCTGCTTGAACGGGAACAGCCTGTCGGCATTGGCATCGTAGCGTTCCAGTATCTTCAGTGCCTTCTCATGCAGCGGCACCCTGACGGTCTTCGCCTGGCATTTCTTCGTCTTCTGCGGCATGTATTCCAGGAAGCCGTCCTTGATGTTGGCCCTCGTGAGCCTATAAAGGTCACCCACTCGGCAGCCGACATAGCAGTGGAACACGAAGATGTCCCGTATGACGGCCAGTTTCGGGTTGTCGTTCAAGTCCGCATCGTAGAGGATGTTCCTCTCTTCCGAAGTGAGGAAGAACGGGTCGCCGTAGGTGGGCTCCTTGCAGCCGTAGAGGACATAGACCTCGTTGTCGGAATACTTCATCTTCTTGCACCAGTGCAGGAAGGTGCAGAACAGGTTCATGATGTTGATGACGGTCGTGCCGGAAAGCGGCCTCGGCCTGTGGTTGATGAGCGTGCGGGGTGCATAGAAGTTTGAATGCTCCTGCCGCAGCCTGTACTCGTTCACGACATAATCTCTGAAAGCGTTCATCTGCTCCAGCGTGACGGTCTCCACGAAGAGGGTGAAATCAGCCTCGCCCAGTATCTCCCGCCGGTAGTCATGGTAGCGCGACATCCTGCGCTCGAAGCGTATGATGTGCTCCTTGGTCCTTTCCGCCCCGTCGAACTTTTCCAGATACTCGTGGACACGGGCGAGCAGGTTCGGGTGGTTACGCTCGAAGGCGCGAACAGGGTACAGCACATCCTCTATGACTTGTCTCATCCACCGGCTGTCCGCCTTGTCCGAAAAGGTCTTCTCCGCCCGCTCGATGATGGCGGCAATCTGTTCCGGCAGCCGTTTCTGCTCGGCGGCGGGCACGGCTGTCGTGCGCCTGTAGCTGAGGGTATCGGTGTCCCAATACCTGTCCTGCACTTCAAGTGTGGAAACGACCTTTATGTCCACATTTTTATCCCTGACCCTGAAACAGATGTTCGAGGCCTCGGGGGAACACTTTTTCAGATAGACGGTGACTTTCATCTGCGTTGCTTTTTCGGTTATGCGGCAAAGGTATAACAAATTCCCGTAAATGTTCCCATATATCCCGAAGAAACTTGCAACGGATTAAGACAAATTAAAAAGTCATTCCCGAATCTGATACCGCATAAAGCACAGAAAATCAATGATTATATTTGCAGATGTTTAGCTCTTTTTTTCATTTTGGTCTTTATTAGACTTCCCGAATATCATATATTGCAGTTCCACGCTTTTCTTGTTTGTCTTCCTGGTAGCCACTGCCATCGGAACATTGGTGGGAGGTCCCGTAGGTGACAGGGTAGGACGTAAATATGTCATCTGGGCTTCCATTCTTGGAACGGCTCCATTTAGTATGATGATGCCTCACGTAGGGCTTGCATGGACAGTAGTGCTGAGCTTCTGTGTCGGTCTGATGCTTTCTTCCGCTTTTCCTGCCATATTGCTGTACGCCCAGGAATTGCTACCCAATAAGCTGGGTTTGATTTCCGGGTTGTTTTTTGGTTTCGCTTTTGGAATTGCCGGTATCGCTTCGGCTGTATTGGGAGGTATGGCAGATAAGTATGGTATAGAGGCTGTTTATAATGTATGTGCCTTTATGCCTTTACTGGGGTTGGTGGCTTGCTTTCTGCCTAATTTGAAAAAGAGATAGAGATTTTTTATTCCCATTGTCAGCCATACGGAGAGAACGAAAGGTGCGGTCAATGTAATAATTCCCCAATTCATTCCCACAATTTGCAATACAACAGAGAGTAAAACGGAACATGCAGCCCATATACAGCTCATCCAGCTTTTACCTCCTAAAGCAAGGGCACACAATACGCCATTATATCCCATCAGACCCATATTCAAAGCTTCGGAATCCACTCCCAATAATGTGGCTAGGAGGAGGGGGAGAAGTGCTCCCAATATGGTATATACTGCTGCATTCCGGGAATTCACGAGAATGCCTGCAAGGAAAAATAGTCCGGTCATCATGTTTCCTTGAAACATCACCTGGCCTATGCCCATACTGAAACATTGTAAGTAATTTATGGAGGAAGAAGCGGGTGTTTCTGTATCAGAGACGAGTAGCATGTCAGGCATCAGCCAACTGCACAATC
>ENA-OWPM01001549-OWPM01001549.1-human-gut-metagenome-genome-assembly--contig:-NODE-1549-length-17854-cov-5.996854_pt1 | contig 17854 bp, 16 predicted proteins | sample MGYA00248267_ERZ651852 | MGnify/ENA primary metagenome ERZ651852 (study PRJEB26924, sample SAMEA4378228) | human gut metagenome | biome: human gut; feature: human-associated habitat; material: faeces...
CAAGCGAGCCCAATTTGAGAACTTTATTTCGGTTATTTCACTATAAACTTACTACATCCCTTATTTATGTTGTGCAATACATCTTTAAAGATTATTGACAGAGATAAAATAAAAGAATATTATAAAAATAACAATTCGATAAGTATCAAACTGTTATGCAAAGATAGAATTATGATGTACAATTTTTATGGAGGAACTATGGATTCAAAGGAATTAGCAAAAATATTTAAAGCATTGTCTAATGAAAATAGATTAGAAATATATTTAGAAATTTTGAAATGTAATGAAAAATCTTTTGAAGATGATGAATGTTGTGGGTGTTTTATTACAGATATAATTAATAAATTTAATATTGGTGCACCTACTATTTCGCATCATTTAAAAGAGCTTACAAATGCCGGACTTATTTTCACAGAAAAAAAAGGGAAATACCTTATTGCCAGGATAAATGAAGAGCTAGTAAATGAAGCTTGCAGTATGCTTAAAATAGACAAATAAGTAGGCCGAATTTTATTTAATATAAGGACAAATATAAATATATGATTCGATATATATAAAACTATAGAAATATATTCACAAGAGGTGAAAAGTAAATGAAAGAATATGTTTTAATAACAGGAGCAACTAGTGGAATAGGTTATGAATTTGCTAAAATATTTGCTGAGAATAAGTATAATCTTATACTTTCAGGAAGAAATATCAAAGTACTGGAAAACATGAAAGAAGACATGGAAGAAAAATATAAAATTATGGTCTATATTTTTGAGAAAGATTTAAGTAAAAAAGGTACTGCTGAAGAATTATATCAAGAAATAAAGAATAATAATATTAACGTAGACATCCTAATTAATAATGCAGGGTTTGGATATGTAAATGAATTTATTAATGAAGAAATAACAAAAGATTATGAGATGATGAATTTAAATATGAGTAGTTTAACCATATTAACTAAGCTTTGTGGAAGAGAAATGGCTAAAAGAAAACACGGGAAAATTTTAAATGTAGCATCAACAGGAGCTTATCATCCAGGACCATATACTGCTGTATATTATGCTAGCAAAGCATATGTACTATCATTAACTGAAGCGATTGCACACGAATTAAAGACATATAATGTTACTGTTACAGCACTTTGTCCAGGGGCTACTAAAACTAATTTTTGCAAACGTGAAGGTAAGGAGGATAATCCTAAAGCAAAAGATCCAGCCTTTGTTGCTAAAAAGGGATATGATGCTCTTATGAAAGGAAAAGGGAATGTAATACCTGGCATTGAAAATAAATTACTTGTTATGATTCCAAGAAAAATAGCTGCACCATTTATAGGTAAGTACCAAATGGGATTAAAAAAGAAAAGTAAGCAATAAACATTTCAGAATATATTTTTGAAAGAAACATATATAGTAAATAAAAGAGTTAACTTTGAGAGCAAATAGTATATTAGAAGCTCCTAGATTTAATTCTTAAAAATACAATTCGATGATTATCAAAATATAAAATTAAGTAGAGAAAGAAAATGAGTGAAAAGTACTGATTACAATTGCAACTAGTCGAATAGGAAATGAATATACAAAATTATTTTTAAATATAACAGAAAATATGATGAGATAAATCAAGGAGGAATTATGAAGATATTATATAATACAGCAACAGGAAATAGCTTATATGTAGCTAAAAAAATAAAATATGCATTTGAAAATTGTGAACTTATATCTATTCCAAAAGCTTTAAGAGAAGAAAGTTTTGAAATTGAAGATAAAATTATAGGATTCATTTATCCAATACACTATGCTGGTGTGCCAATAGTAATGTATGATTTTCTTTCAAAAGTAAAAATAAATTCAGATGCATATGTTTTTGCTATTGGAGTTTCCGGAGGAGGTGGTGCTAATACAAGCTTTTATCAAATTAATAAATTATTAGGAAGGAATATAAATAATTATCTTACAGTTAAATATATCTCAAATTATACAAAAATGGGAACCAATCCTACAGAAAAACGTGCAAAGAATGCAATAGCAAATTATGATAGTAAGATAGAAGAATTTATACAGTCTATATCAAAAAGAGAAGAAAAAGAAGCAGCATTTAAGTATGGAATAGGTTGCTTTGAATATAAAATTTTTAAAGATGTATTAAAAAATAAAGATAAGAATTTTAATGTGAATGAAAATTGTATTGGATGTAATATGTGTGAAAAAATATGCCCTGTAAATAATATTACAATTGAAAGCAATAAGGCAAAATGGAATGGAAAATGTGTAGATTGTATGGCATGTATAAATATATGTCCTAAAAAAGCTATTAATATTGGAAAAAGTACAATTAAGAAAAATAGATATAGAAATCCATATATAGAAGCTAGTGAGCTCATAAGTGATTAAATAAGTTACATTATAAAAGAATATGTAAAAAATGTATAAAGGGCTATTGTAAAATGTTTATGTATAAATTTTTATAAATAAAAACCATGCATATATTGATAATTTGCTCTATTTATGCATGATTTTTAGTTTATACAGGACTTTCATGCATTTGCAATGCCCACTATTTAAGTATATTGACTAAATAGATTTAATATTTGTTATGCTACGATTTTCAAGTTCTAAAATCATATTTTTATCATAATAAGAAAATATAAAACAAAGAATTACTGGAACAAATAATAAAAATATGACAGAAACATTTTTAAATAAATAGTATGTTAGAAATATTAATACGGCTTTTAATATTGTTGTTGGAAATTTTTTAATCATATAATAAAGAGAGGTTATAAGTAAATCTTTTATTTTAACTTCAAAGCGACAATTAATAGGAAAAACATATAAGCTTATTAAGCCTAAAAAGATTAGAAGTATTAAAAAAATTATATGTAGTCCACTATTAGGTTTTTGAAAATAGAAGAACTGAAAGTCCATAAATAAAATTATAAATAGTGATAGTAGGATTGTCCAAAGCTTCAAATTATTTAAAAAATTATTTTTATAAACTTTAAAATACTGAGAAGAAAAAAACATGTCTTTTTCTCTAAGTGATTTATTTATAACAGAATAAAGAGCACCTATTGAAGGTCCAAGTGGTATTAATGCAACAAATAGAAGCAGAATTGAAAAAGTATTTGGATTAATTGCAGTTAATATAAAATATAATATAAGTAACAGATTGCATATTGCAAAATGAATACTAGTCTGAACAAAACTAATTATATAATTTGAAATTGTGTAAATTGGTTTATCGTAGAATTCTTTTTTCATAATAAGACTCCTTAGTTTTATAAAATTTCATCATTTTCAGTTTTATTTATCAATGGAAGCTTTATTGTTACAGTAGTACCATAACCATAAGTGCTGTTAAAAGAAAGACCATAGGATTCCCCGTATAAAAGAGTTAAACGCTGATTTATATTTTTTAATCCATAACCACTACCATTAGTTTCTATTTCTTCAGATGATAAAAGCAATGGTAATTTTTCTTTCTCAATACCAATTCCATCATCATAAACATTTAAGTAGATTTCATCATTGAGTATGTCGCCAGATATGGTTATTTTACCATTAACATTTCCCTTAGCTAAAATACCATGACTTATTGAATTTTCCACTATAGGTTGAAGTGTTATTTTAGGAATTAAGTAGTTATTTATTTCTTCACTAATATTAATTTCTAAAGAAATTCTATTTCTATATCTCATGTTTTGAATTTTTACATATAGTGATACATGATCTAATTCATCGCCAATATAAGTAAGATCATTTCCTTTATTTAAAGATAGTTTGTAGAATTTTGCTAAACTTTTTACAGCAGTGCTGATTTCAGAATTCATATTTTTATATGACATCCAGTTTATCATATCTAATGTATTATATAAAAAATGAGGATTTATTTGTGATTGAAGAGCTTTAAGCTCGGCATTTTTTACTGCTTTACCATATTTATATTGATCTGAAACCAATTTAGACATTTTAGAAATCATATAATTATAGTTATTAATTAACTCACCTAATTCATCATCCTTATTATCTTCATCACTTTTTATAAAATTATCTAAATTATCTGCATGAACATCTCTCATTCCATTTATAACTTTTGATAAACGCTTAGTTATTGAACCAAAAAATTTATATCCAACAAAGAGTGCAGTACCTCCAAATATCAATACAATAAAAATAAGATAGATCCTCTGATTAGTAATTTTAGAGTTTATTGTGCTATATGGAACAATATTTATAATGCGCCAATCCGTTTTATCTATATAAGTACTTTGAATATAGATATCATTAAATTTTAAATTCAGCTTTTTTAAGGATGTATTATCACTAGGATATGTTGAATTTATAATATTTTTATATTTTAAACATAAATCCATATTAGATGTAGCAATAACATCATTAAATGAATTAACTATACAACTAAAACTTTGAGGGTTAGAATTAATTTTATTCAGAATATCTTCTAAATCACTTTTATTAAATTTTATAAACAAATATCCTATTATATCAGTATAGTCTCCAGGATTTATAATTGATTTACCTAGTGCAACAAAATTAGTATCATTACTAGAAATGTAACTATAAGGCGTCCAAAAATAGCGCATGTTACGATCTTTAATAGTAGCAAGCCATTTTGAATTATCAAGGGCGCTTATAGGATAAATATTTTTTTTATCATTAGAATAAATAAAATCATCATTTAAATATATTTCAATATCAGAAATATCTATATTATGTTGATAAGAATAAGCATATGTTCTTAAAATCTCCATGTCCTGAATTTGATTAGGCAACGGATAATTGTCTGGATCTTTTAAAAGTATTGAAGTTAAATTGTTATCTATTACTAATGAATTTGAGGTATTATATAATCTGCCAATTTTATAAGAAATAAAAGAAGTAGATTGATTAAAAGCTTGTTCAGTAGATGCAAGTATATTTTCTCGTATCATTGAAGACATTTTTGTATAAGTATATCCAAAAAGAATTATAAGCGGTATCAGTATTAAAATTGAAAATATCAAAAAGAATTGAGTTACTAATTTTAACTTTAATTTTAATTTCAATTTCATCTTGTAAAAAGCCTCCTATATTCAGAAGGTGTATAGTTAGTTGCTTTTCTAAAGATTTTAGAAAAATAATTTGGATCATTATAACCAACTTTTTCAGCAACATCACTCATTTTTATATTAGTATCCTTAAGAAAGCTTTTTGCTTTTTCAGTTCTATATTCTGTTATATATTTATTAACTGTTTTTGATGTATGCTCTTTAAAGATAACACATATATATGTTGGTGTTAAAAAAGTATTTTTGCTTATTTCTTCAAGGCATAAGCTTGGACTAGAATAGTTTTGGTGTATATAATCTAAAACAGCAACAACAGGAGCACTTTTTTTAGAAGTATCTTCTAATGCTGCAAATATTTCTTCTATAAAATCTATAAATAGTTTTTCTAAAACAAATATATTAGGGCACTCTAAAATTAATTCAAATATATCTCCATGATTTGTATGCTTGGTAAACGATATATTTCGCGTGTTTGCAAAATTAGATACAAGCAGAATTAATTTATAATAAGTATCTTTAACTGATGATATAGGAGTAGATCTATATTTGTTAAATTCTAATGTTAATTGCTTTATAAATAAAATTAGATTATATTTGTCTTCTTTTAAAAGATATCCATTAAACTTAGAAGAAAAATCTGAACCTATAGAATAATCATCAGTATTATTTGATGATGGAAATATGACAGAATTGTAATTATAAAAGAATGTATAGTTCGTAACTTCATTAGCACTCATAAATGAATCATAAATTTCATTTATAGAATGTACTATTTTTCCAACACAAATAAAATAATCAGTATAATTTGATAAATGCTCACCAAAAGAATCAAATAAAGAAGTAAATACGCTATTAGAAAAATTAGAGGTAGCATTATTTTTGGAAAAAAATAATTGTATTATAATAAGATTATCCCCTTTTTTAGATATAAAACAATTAAAGTTATATAGTCTACATACATTTCTTAATTCAGAAAGTATTTTATTATCTGTAATTGAAATATTAATGGGTATTAATATAGTTAAAAATGATGACTCATATATTAAGTTACTCATTGTTTTTGAAACACAAGAACTAAGGATATCTTCAATTCTTGAAATATCCCAAGGTTTTGTCATTTCTAAGGCTAGAGTATCTTCTATATTATAATTTATTGTTTTGGATTTTGAATTTTCTAAGATAGCATTCTTAATAGCAATTTCTAGTTCTTCAAGTTCAATAGGCTTTTCTACATAGGTTATTGCTTTTAATTGTATAGCAGATTTCAAATATTCTTTATCAGAATATCCGCTCATAAATATTATTGAACAGTCTGGATAAAGTTTTCTTATTTCAAAGGCTAAATCTATACCATTCATTCTGGGCATTTTTACATCTGTTAAAAGTATGTCAGGTTTAAAATCTTTAACTATTTCTAAAGCATTTACTCCATCAAAGGCTTGTTTTGTGTTTGTTATGCCTAAAGTTTTTAATGGTAATATATCAACTAACCCCTCAAGTGTAAAGATTTCATCATCTACAATTAATAAATTTATCATCGGTTTATCCCCCAATCTCAATGATTTTAATGTGTTCATGAAATACGTATTAGAAAATTATCAAGAAAGGAATGTTTTTAAGATAACATTTACATTTATCATAATCAGTATACAATAAAAATTTTAAATTTCAAATAAAAATTAAATATATTACCTAAAGTAAAATATTTTACTAAAAAAATATCTTCTTAGGATGATATCCTTAATATAGTGAAAACGTATAAAAGAAAAGGGGGATAACTTATGGAACATAAATTAGATATGTCAATTGATGATGTATGTGTTACACCAGAGACTGATAAAAGCAAATTAACTAGTTTTTTATTGACTTTAAAGAAAAATAGAATCTTATTATTAATGTTGTTACCTGCGATACTTTATTTCTTTATTTTCAATTATATACCAATGGGAGGAACTATTCTGGCATTTAAAAATTATAATTTCAGAGATGGAATATTAGGTAGCCCGTGGGTAGGATTTGACAACTTTAAGTATTTTTTTATTTCTGGGCAAGCTTGGATTGTTACAAGAAATACTATACTTTATAATTTAGGTTTTATAACAGTAAATACAATACTACAAATGGGACTAGCGATATTGATTGCTGAAATTGGTGGAAAGTATTTCAAAAAGCTTACACAAACAGCAATGTTTTTACCATATTTTATATCATGGGTAGTAGTTGGAATTATAGCATATAATATGCTGAATTTAGAAAATGGAACTATAAATTCATTAATAGTTAAATTAGGTGGAGAAAAGTTTAATTTCTATACTAGCACAGCTGTATGGCCATTTATATTGATATTTGTATCAGCATGGAAAAATGTTGGATATGGTACTGTTTTATATTTAGCTGCAATAATGGGAATTGATACAGAAACATATGAAGCAGCAAAGATAGATGGAGCCAATATATTTCAAAGAATTTTTAAGGTTACAATTCCAAGTTTAGTACCAACAATGATAATACTTACATTACTTGCAATAGGAAATATTTTTAGAGGCGATTTTCAAATGTTTTATCAAATCATAGGAAATAATGGACCTTTATTTAATGCAACTGATGTTATAGATACATTTACATTTAGGTCACTTATACAATCTGGAGAAGTTGGGATGTCAGCAGCATCTTGTTTATATCAGTCAGTCTTCTGCTTTGTGACTATAATGATAACTAACTATTTAGTTAAACGCTATGATAATGACTATTCATTATTTTAATTAGGAGGGCAGATATATGAAGAAAGGTAATGATGTCAAGATATTTAATACTATCAGCTATACAATAATAGCATTGATTGCATTAATCTGTTTAATACCATTTTTATTAGTTTTAATGGGGTCTTTAACAGATGAACAGGAAATTATAAAAAATGGATTCACATTATTTCCTAAAAGCTTTTCATTAGAGGCATATAAAACAGCGCTAAAAGATCCAATGGCAATCATAAGAGCTTATGGTGTAACAATTAGTTTAACAGTACTTGGTACTGGAGTAGGATTGTTTGTAGTAGCAATGACTGGATATGTACTTCAAAGAAAAGACTTTAAATGGAGGAATAAATTTTCATTCTATTTCTATTTTACAACTTTATTTAGTGGTGGGCTTGTACCGTGGTATATATTGATGGTAAGATATTTAGGATTAAAAGACAGTTATTTAGCAATGCTTCTGCCACCACTTTTAAGTGTATTTAATATTATACTTATGAAAAGTTATTTGAACAGTATTCCACAAGCGTTGATAGAAGCAGCAAAAATTGATGGTGCTGGTGATTTTGAAATATTTATAAAAGTAATATTGCCATTAGCAAAACCAGCACTTGCAACAGTTGGATTATTTATAGCTATTGGTTATTGGAATGACTGGTATAATTGCATGCTTTTTATAAATAATGAGAATTTATATTCACTTCAATATTACTTATATAAAATAGTGAATAATGTAGAAGCATATAAAACGATACTATCTCAAACAGGCGGAAGTATTGGAGCAGCAATTGATATGCCAAGTGAATCTTTAAAAATGGCACTTACAATTATAGTTACAGGACCTATTATATTATTATATCCATTTATACAAAAATATTTTGTCCAAGGAGTAACAATAGGCGCTGTAAAAGAGTAATAATAAATAGATTATGTAGTGACAGATTATTTTAAAGATAACTGTCACTATTACAGTAAGAATAAAATAAAAGTAAGAAAATTTCCTTATTGGTATTTATATGAATATAAATAATTAGAGAATAATATTCTACTAAATTTAAAGGATTTTACTCATTATTTTAAAAGTAAGAATGATATTATAAATATGTTCAATGAAAACGTATAACGGATTAGTAAAATTAGGGGGAGTAGAAATGATAAGAAAAATTCTTAAAAGAATGGTCTCTATTGGATTAACTACAGTAATTGCAAGCTCATTAATGCTTGGCTGTGGTAGTAAAGCTAGTACAGGAAGTGCTGATTCAGCAGATCCTAGCAAATTAGAAGAAGTTAAACTAAAAATGTATCTTATAGGAGATAAACCAAAAGATTTTGATGAAGTATATGGTAAAGTTAATGAAATAATGAAAGAAAAAATAAATGCAACATTAGATGTTAGCTTTTTACCTTGGTCAGATATGACTACTAAATATCAATTGTTATTTCAATCAGGCGAAAATTTTGACATAATATTCACAGCATCAAGTTGGGGATACTATAGTCAGGTTGCTACTAAAAATGGATTTTATGAAATAACAGAAGATATGCTTAAAGAGTATGCACCAAATATATATGCAAATGAACCAAAAGAAGCATGGCAACAAGCTAAAGTTAATGGGAAAATCTATATGATTCCTAGTGACCAAATAGAATATGGTACAAGAGTATTTGGTGTAAGAGGGGATTTAATGAAGAAGTATGGTATAGAAAAGGTTGAAAATTATGAAGAGCTAGAAACTTATATGGATGCAGTTGCCTCTGATAAAGAAAGTGGAATTAAAGTAATTGCAAATGGTGGAGGTCAAAATCTTCAATATCCATATATGATGGAGAAATATGGATTCGGTGGAATAGCAGGTGCTCCACTACCAAGCATAGGTTTTGATGTTAATGATCAGAGTGGAAAAATATTTAGCTATTTTGATACTCCAGAGTATTTAGAATATGCTAAAAAAATGAAGGAATTTGCGGATAAAGGTTATTGGTCAAGCGATTCAATTTCAAGTAAAGCAACGCGAGATGAAGATTTTATGGCAGGAAAAACTGCAACAATGGTATGGAATATTGGCTCTGTTGCAGATAGAGTACAAAGAATGAATAAGACAAATCCAGAGTGGAATGCACAAGTAGCGGATCAAACAACAGGAATTAATAGAATGATTAATACATTTACTAATAATGGTATTGCAATTAATTCAATTTCAAAGAACCCAGAAAGAGCTTTAATGGCAATAGATTTATTAAGATACGATAAAGATATTTATGATTTGACTTGGTTTGGTACTGAAGGAAAGCACTGGGAGGCAGATGGAGATGATAAATATACTAGTTTAGATGCTAGTGAAGGATTTCCAACAGCTAATGTTTGTCCATGGGGATGGTACAGCCAAAAATGCGCTCGTACTCCAAAAGATGAGCCTGCTATAGTTCAAGAAGTAAAAGACAAGTGGGCAAAAGAATATACAGTAACAAACCCACTTGCAGCATTCTCTTTCGATGACAGCAATGTGAAAAATGAAATGGCAGCTGTAGGTAATGTTATTACTCAATATGGAGTTCCTATTGATTTAGGTATGTGTGATGATGTAGACGCAGCAGTAAAAGAATATAAAGAAAAATTAAATCAGGCTGGATTTGATAAAATATATGCAGAATGTGAGAAACAAGTAAAAGAATATATGTCACAATATAAAGGATAATTGGTTGTTAATATACAATAAAATTGAGAGCAGCTGCACTAATTATGCTTATTGTTAAGTATCAGTGAGTGGTTCAAAAATGGTGTATCTGTTCTTCATTAAAGAAAAGAGTGAGGAAGAATATGAATAAGAATTATGATTTATTTAATGAGAATATAAAGAATTTTTTACATGGAGGTGATTACAATCCTGACCAATGGCTTAAATATCCAGAGATATTAAAAGAAGACGTAAGATTAATGAAACTTGCACATTGCAATACTGTTTCAATAAATATATTTGGATGGAGTGCAATTGAGCCAGAAGAAGGGAAGTACACATTTGAATGGCTTGATGAGCTTATGGATAACATGAATAAAAATAATATTAATGTAATACTGGCTACACCAAGTGGTGCAAGACCTGCGTGGATGTCTAAAAAATATCCTGAAGTACTTAGAGTCAATATGGATAGAAGTAAGAATTTACATGGACAAAGACATAACCATTGTTTCACATCACCAGTTTATAGAGAAAAAACTTATAAAATAAACAAGATGTTAGCTGAGAGATATAAAGATAATAAGGCACTTATAATGTGGCATATTTCTAATGAATATGGCGGAGAGTGTCATTGTGATAAATGCCAAGAAGCATTTAGAGATTATCTAAGAAGAAAGTATGATAATGATATAGAAAAATTAAATGATGCCTGGTGGACTGGATTCTGGAGTCATAAATTTAATGACTTCACACAAATAGAAAGTCCATCTGAAAAGGGAGAAATCTTTGTACATGCACATAATCTTGATTGGAGAAGATTTGTGACAGAACAGACAATAGATTTTTATAAGAACGAAATAGCACCAATAAGAGAATTTACTCCTAACATTCCAATAACAACTAACTTTATGGGAACATATGCTGGACTAGATTATTGGAAATTTGCAAAAGAAGTAGATATTGTATCTTGGGATACATATCCTAAATGGCATTCAAAAAGAGATGGAAATTATAATGTGGGTTTAGATACTGGCTTCATGCATGATATTAATAGATCCTTAAAAGAAGGGCAACCTTTTCTTGTTATGGAGAATACCCCAAGTCTTGTTAACTGGCATGAAGTTAATAAACTTAAAAAACCTAAAATGCACTTGCTATCTTCAATACAAAGCATAGCTCATGGAGCAGATTCAGTTTTGTATTTTCAATGGAGAAAAGGCAGAGGTTCATCAGAAAAATTTCATGGTGCAGTAGTTGACCATTGCGGGCATGAGAATACCAGAGTATTCAAAGAAGTAACGGAAGTTGGCGAAATATTAGAGAAAATTAAAGAAGTAAAGGGAGCAATAACAAAAAGTGAAGTTGCAGTTATATATGATTGGGAAAATAAATGGGCAATTGATGATTTGCAGGGTTTAAAGCCTAATAAGAAAAATTATCAAGAAACATGTGAAGACATGTATAAAACTTTTTTTGATAATGGTATTTCTGTTGATGTAATAAATATGGATTGTGATTTTTCTAAATATAAATTAATTGTTGCACCTATGTTATATATGATTAAACCTAATGTGGCTGAAAGAATAAGTGAATTTGTGAAAAATGGAGGCACTCTTGTAACAACATACTTTAGTGGTATAGTAGATGAAAATGATTTATGCTTCCTTAATGGCTTTCCAGGACCTCTTAGAGAAGTTACTGGAATATGGGCTGAAGAAATTGATTCATTATATGATGATGAGACAAATTGTATAGAGTTTAACGATGATGCAGTAAAAGGAATGAATGGAGCATATGAGGTAATAGATTATTGTGATTTAATTCATGCAGAAACTGCTGAAGTGCTTGCACGATATAAAGATGATTTTTACAAAAATATGCCTGCTCTAACAGTAAACTCTTATGGAAAAGGAAAATGCTACTATATAGCAGCTAGAACTAAAGAAAAATTTAATACAGATTTTTATAATAGAATAATTAATGACTTAGATATTTCTAGAGTGATTGAAATTGATCTTCCTACAGGAGTTACAGCACAAGCAAGATATAAGGATAATAATAAGTATGTATTTATTATGAATTTTAGCGATGAAGATAAAATGGTAAATTTGGGAGATTTAGAATATCGTGATTTAGTTTTAGATAAAAATATAAGTAAAGAAATTGTTTTGAAAAAATATGGAGTAAGAGTGATGAAGAGGGAAGAGTTATAACGATATAGAATAAAATCTTACTACAATAAAAATATTATATTTTAATTATAATGGTTTCTTAGTAATACTATTTAAATACAACTATAAAAATGTATTAATCAAATGGTAGTAGACAAAGGATGTATTAATTTTCAAAATAATAATAGCAAATAGACAGTTTTTTATTACAATTATAAATAATAAAAAACTGTCTATTTTTATAATATCATAACAAAAGTACCAATAGTTATAAATATACCACCTATTATAGTTTTAGCAGTAATTGTTTCTTTTAGTATTACAAATGCTAAAACCATGCTTATAACAACACTGAATTTGTCTATTGGAACAACTTTAGAAGCTTCTCCTATTTGAAGTGCTTTATAATAAAAAAGCCATGAAAGTCCTGTGGCTAGTCCAGATAATATAAGAAATATCCAGCTTTTTATTCCGATATTTGAAATTTCATTTTGTGTCCCGCTTAAAAATACAAGGCCCCATGCCATAACTAGAACTACTACTGTACGTATTGCTGTTGCGAGATTGGAGTTAATACCTTCTATACCTATTTTTGCTAAAATTGATGTAAGTGCAGCAAAAAGTGCAGATAGTAATGCAAAAACAACCCACATATTATGTCCTCCTTTTAATTTTTTTAATAATATCAAATTAAAAGCCTCCTCAATAATAGTATTATATTTATGTACAGTATATATATTTTTTTGTGTTTAATCAATAAATAAAACTAAAATTAATTTCTGAATATAATCTATTAATAATATGTATATTAAATTTTTAAAATATATTAGAAATAGTGCTGTTAAAAAATGTTAAAGAATGTTAATATATAAATAATTACGAATTGATTAGAAAGTGAGGTTATTAATATGGGGTTTTTTAAAAAGGAATCTATTACAGAAGATGAAAATATAAGTATATCTAATGAAATTAATAATACTACTTGCGATACTTACCAAACAAGTCATAAGAATTCTTTTAGAAGAGATGATTTATCGCTATTTCATACAAATGATATTGAATATGTAATTAATAATTTCCCATCAATGTCTATTGAAATACGAAATTCATTAAATAATTTGGCGGAAACTTTAGAAGATACTATTAATTTTATTGAAGACAAGTCAAGTGAAATAATAAAAGATAGTAGAGATTTTAAATTAAGCCAAGCTCATAGAGATACATCTATAGCTATATATGATGTCGTTGAGAATATAAGAGAATATATTGATTGGATGAAAGATGAATATGAAAAAAAAATTAACAAAGCAGATGAAAATAGTGAGAAAAACAATGTAGAATTAGAAAAAATTGTTGATAAAGAATTAGTTGATGAAGATAATAATGTAGAAATTGAGATTTTTAAAGATTTGACTTTAATTGAACCAAAAGGATTTAGGTTAAAAGAAAATCTGGTTAAAGTTGATGATTGGAATGATTTGTTAGTAAAGACTGCTGAAATTTTGAACAGGCAGTATAAAAATAATAAAAACAGCAATAAAAAATTAGGATATTTTATAATTGATGATAAAAAGTCAGAACAGAATTCCTTTAGGGATACAGCTATTGAAATGCTTAATGAATATAAGATTGGATTAGATGAATTCATAATAATATCTTAGTATTTAAAAGTTTGATAGGAAAATATAAAGATTTTAGCACTATAAAGCTAATAATATAAATGATGAAAAGTTAAAAGAGAAGAGGGAAAAGTTAAGAATTAAAGAAAAACAGCAAATCTATTAATATAAATATAATTAAAGAGAATTTATGTTTTTATCAAAAACTTTTAATTTTTCCCACTACTCAACTTTTATTTAAGCAAGCATGACAATAGTGGACTTGTTTTAAAAAAATATTTGACAATAATCACAAAACACAGTACAATGTAATAAAATATATTGTACACAATTAAATTTTCTAAAATACTATTTATATAAACGTATACTAATATAAAACTAGTTAAAAATATTAAATATAAATACATTAATATTTATATGAAGTGGAGGAATTATAAATGGCAAAGATAGTAAGTACAGAAGAATTTAGAGAAGAAATAAAAAATGGGGTGACTCTTGTTGACTTTTTTGCAACTTGGTGTGGACCTTGTAAAATGTTAGCTCCTGTTTTAGAGGAATTAGCAACTGAAATGGAAGGAAAAGCAAAGATAATAAAAGTTGATATTGATGAAAGTGCAGAACTTGCAGATGAATTTAGAATTTCAAGTGTACCAACAATGATGATTTTCAAAGATGGAAAGCAAGAAGATATGATGGTAGGATTCTTACCTAAAGACAGAATTAAAGAAACATTAGAAGCTCATGTATAATAATATGAAAAATGATTAAGAATATCTTTAATCTTTTTATATTAAACAAGAAATATAGAGCTTAAAATGAATTGAAATAAGATAGTATAACTTTCTATAGATATAAATTGTACGGTTCTAATATTCTTAAATTTTTAAGAATTTTAGAACTTTTATTCTAATATTCCCAAATTCTTAAGAATCTAAGAATTTTAGAACTTAAGAATTTTCGGATAGATATTTTTATTCGTAGTAAAAATGATAAACGTAGATAGTGATAATTTTTTCTTTTTAATAAATCATAATTAAGGTAAAAAATTATGGAGGAAATCATGGAAAACAGATATGATATTGCAATTATAGGGAGCGGTCCAGCTGGATTATCAGCAGCACTGAATGCGAAAATAAGAAAAAAGAATTTTATTTTATTTGGTAACAAGGATTTAACAAGTAAACTTGTGAAAGCTCATAAAATAAATAATTATTTAGGATTTTATAATAGAAGTGGAAAAGAAATAGCAGATGAATTTTCAAGGCACATTGATGAGATGGGGATAGAAATCACAGAGGAAAGAGTAAATAATATTTATGCCATGGGTGATTATTTTGGGATAATGGTAAATGATAAAATATATGAAGCTACAAGCGTAATATTAGCTACTGGAGTTCAATATGGGAGATTATTAGACGGTGAAGAAAGATTTCTTGGAAAAGGAGTAGGTTATTGTGCAACTTGTGATGCGCCCCTTTATAAAAACAAAGTAGTAACAATAATAGCATATAATAAACATGATGAGGAAGAAGCTAATTTTATAGCATCAATAGCATCAAAGGTATATTATGTTCCAATGTATGATGAAGAAGTAGAAGTTGATGATTCAATTGAAATAGTTAAAGGAATACCAGTAGAAGTTATTGGAGAAGAAAAAGTAAAAAAATTAAAGTTAAAAGATAGAGAAATAGAAACTGACGGCATATTTATATTAAGAGATAGTGTATCACCAGGACAATTAGTTCCTGGAATAAAAATTGTTGATAATCATATTGATGTTACTAGATCTATGGAAACAAGTATAAAAGGTTGTTTTGCAGCAGGGGATGTCGTTGGAAAGCCATATCAATATATAAAATCAGCTGGAGAGGGAAATATTGCAGCATTATCTGCTGTCAGCTATTTAGACTCTTTAAAAAGGTAAGATTAGGAGACTTAGTTTATGGGGAAATATGATGATATAAAACTAGAAAATCAACTTTGTTTTTCTTTGTATGCCGCATCAAGAGAAGTAATTAAATTATATAAGCCTTGCCTAGATAAATTTAATTTAACATATACTCAATATGTTGCTATGCTGGTTTTGTGGGAAGAAGAAAAAACAACAGTTAAAGGAATGGGAGAAAGACTACATTTAGATTCTGGAACACTTACACCATTATTAAAAAAAATGGAGAAGAGTGGATTGATTTCACGATATAGAGATATTAATGATGATAGAGTTGTTGTTGTTGAACTTACTGAAGAAGGAATGGAACTGAAAGAGAAGATAACATGTGTCCCATGCGAAATTAAAGGAAAACTTCACTTATCGAAAGAGCAGGCGGAGACACTTAAGAAATCTTTGGATAACCTTCTTAAAGTGCTAAGATAAAATCAAAAATATATAGAATAATATAAAAAACGAGTAGAGATTAAAAATAACTGCTCGTTTTTTTTGTATTTACATAAATTACCAAATGATGTAAAATATATACAGGATTTGTTAAAAAGAAAATATATTTTAGATTAATGATTGCTTTGATGACGAAAGGGAGTAAGGGAATGAAGAGAAAGTTTATAAAAATGATTGGTTTAATAATAATGTATATGCCACAAGCATTTAGTGAAAATAAAATATTAAAAGATGAAGAATCATATATTAAATTAAGTAAAAATGAAATAATTGAAAAAATAAAAAGAGGAAAAGCCACAGTTGAAGAATATAAAGAAGTTGGAATTAATAAGATTACAGAAGAATATTTAAGTGATATAAATAATTTGCTTAAAGAAATAAATTTAACAAGCCTAAGTGAGATAAAGAAACAATGTAAATCTATAATTACTTCTTTAGTAAGAATTAATGAAGGTAATGGAACAATATTTAATTATAAAATGATAGGAATAGAAATTACAGCATCTAATTTAGAAATTATAAATAATTCAATATTTTTAGAAAGGAAAGGAAGTTATGTTAATTTTGATACTAAATTAATTAAGGAAATAGTACTTAAAGCAAATAGAAGAATTTATTGTAGTATTGCAGCTATAAACGAAGGAAATGGGACAAAGTATGATTACTTAAATTTAGAAATATCAAATGCAAATTGCGAAAATTTATATGACTTTAATATGTTCTTAAAAAATAAAAATATTCAGACACCTAATAAGATGAAAAATGAGATTAACAGGTTGATGAAAGCATTAGAAAAAATATTTGATGGAAATGGAACTTTAAGCAATTACAAAACTATAGGAATTAATATAAGCAGATCTAAGATTAAGGCAGTTAATAGTGCCATAAATGCAGTTTATGAAAGGAACAAGCAATACCTAAATATAGAAGAAATTGCGGAAATAGTTGAGACTATATCAATAGTTTACTTTGGTGACAATGAAAAGAATAAGAAAGATATAACATCTCATTCTAAGCATGAGGTACCTTGTTTGGCATAGCATTGCCAAATAAATATATTGTGTAGAATCAGAGTTTAGTGCATAACAACCGAAATTCAATATATGATATGCTCGATTGTAGGGAATTTTCAGCTAAAACCTGCTAAGAAAAATCAAGTTTTTTTTAGCAGGTTTTTTATAT